>CXWL01006907.1_pt1 | contig 41626 bp, 31 predicted proteins | sample 590931 | NCBI WGS metagenome assembly CXWL01 (sample SAMEA3498368, study PRJEB10139) | groundwater metagenome | biome: water well; material: biofilm material | place: Germany | collected 2015-04-27 | reverse complement strand
GGGGCAACCTGCGTCGGCACAGCCCCGCTGAGTTGCGAAGCGGCCTCGATATCAGCCAGCGTGACAGAACCTTGTGCGCCCGTGCCGTTCACACCGTCAGGGTCGATGCCAAGCTCCCTGGCGCGGCGGCGCGCGGACGGTGACACGGGATGCCGCGCCGGCGCCGCCAGCGCTGCGGGCTGCACCGCCGGTTGGGCCGTCGCAGCCTGCGGGGGTAGCGCCACTTCACCCGGCTCCATCAGTTTGGCCAACACCGTGCCCACCGGCACCTTGTCGCCGGGTTGCACCAGCAGTTCGGCCAGCACACCGTCATGCCAGATCTCGACATCCACCGCGGCCTTGGAGGTATCGACCACTGCCACCACCTGGCCACGCTTGACGGTGTCGCCCGGCTTCACGTGCCACTGCAGCAGCGTGCCCTCGTCCATGTCGGCACCCAGCGATGGCAGCTTGAATTCGATCATGCCGGACTCCCCATGACGGCGCGCACCGCCGCGACGATCTTGGGCACCTGCGGCAGCGCCGCCTCTTCCAGATGACGCGCATAGGGAATCGGCACCTCTTCGCTACAGACCCGCGCCAGCGGGGCATCGAGATCGAAGAAGGCCTGTTCCATGATGCGCGCCATCACCTCGGCGGCCAGGCTACCGGAACGCCAGGCCTCGTCCACCACCACCGCGCGGCGGCACTTGCGCACCGAGGCCATGATGGTCGCGTCATCGAGCGGGCGCAGCACACGCAGGTCCAGCACCTCCGCCGAAATACCCTGCCCTGCCAGTTCCTCAGCGGCGCGCAGCGCCTTCGGCAGGGAGCCGCCGTGGGTGATCAAGCTGACATCGGTACCGGTGTGGCGTACCTTGGCGTTGTAAATGTCCACCGTCAACAGGCCCTCGTCAGGCAACTCGCCCTCGCTGTTATAGAGCTGCGCGTGCTCGAAGATCAGCACCGGGTCCGGATCGGCCAGGGCGGCGCCAAGCATGCCGCGTGCATCCTCGACGGTGGCCGGTGCCAGCACACGCAAGCCCGGCACATGGGCGTACCAGCCCTCGAAGCTGTTGGAGTGCTGCGCCGCCACCTGACGCCCGGCGCCGGTGGCCATGCGGATCACCAGCGGCACCGAGAATTGTCCACCCGACATGTGGCGCAGCATGGCGGCAGTGTTGACGATGGCATCGAGCGCCAGCAGGCTGAAATTGACCGTCATGATTTCGACAATCGGCCGCATGCCGCCCAGCGCCGCGCCAATGCCGGCGCCGACAAAACCCAGCTCGGACAGCGGCGTGTCACGAATGCGCTCGGGACCGAACTCGTCGAGCAGGCCCTTGGAGACAGCGTAGGTGCCGCCGTAGCGGCCCACGTCCTCGCCCATCAGGAACACGCGAGGGTCCGCCTGCAGGGCCTCGCGCAGCGCCTCTCGCAGCGCGTCACGGTAAGTGATGCGCCGGCTCATGGTGTGTCTTCTGGCGGGGTGGTGACATCGCGCAGCAGATCGACTACCGGCTCCCAGGTGCCGGCCTCGGCGAAGGCCACCGCCTGGGCCACCTCGGCCTGCGCCTGTGCATCGAGTGCCAGGAATTCTGGCTCGCTCAGGCTGCCCTGCGCCTTCAGACGCGCGCTGTAGGTGTGTATCGGCCCACGTGTCTTCCAGGCTTGCACCTCTGCCTTATCGCGGTACAGCTCGGGGTCGAACATCGAGTGGGCCCGAAAGCGGTAGGTGCGCAGTTCAACAAACATCGGGCCACCATCCTCGCGCACTCGTCGCGCGGCGTGTTGCACCGCCTCGAACACCGCCACCACGTCCATGCCATCGGCGCTTGCCGTGGCCACACCATACGCGGCCGCCTTGGCGCACAGGTCAGTCTGCGCCTCGGAGCGCGCCAGCGCCGTGCCCATGGCATACAGATTGTTCTCGCAGCAAAACAGCACCGGCAAATGCCACAGCGCGGCCAGGTTCATGGCCTCGTGAAAAGCGCCCTCGGCCACCGCGCCTTCACCAAAGAAACAGGCCGTCAGCGCCGCGCGGCCGGACAACTTGTCGGCCAGTGCCAGCCCGGCCGACAGCGGCAGGCCGCCGCCGACAATCGCGTTGCCACCGTAGAAGCGCAGACCACGGTCAAACAGATGCATCGAGCCACCACGTCCGCGCGAACAGCCCTGCTGCTTGCCAAACATCTCGGCCATGATGGCGTCCATGCTGACACCACGCAACAAGGCGTGAGCGTGTTCCCGGTAAGTGGCCACCACGTTGTCCTGCGGCGCCAGCGCGCGCAGGGCGCCGGTGGCCACCGCCTCTTCGCCGATGTACAGGTGCAGGAAACCACGGATCTTCTGCTCGCCGTACAGCTCGGCCGCCTTTTCTTCCATGCGCCGGATGCGCAGCATGTCGGCCAGTACCGACAGGGCAAAGGGCTTGTCCCACGGCACCGGGCCGGTCGGGGGTGCCGGTACGCTTGGATCACTCATGCCCCGGCCTCCAGCGTTGAGGTGTCGCCTTCGGGCAGACCGAGTTCGCGCGCCTTGAGCAGGCGGCGCATGATCTTGCCGCTGCGCGTGCGCGGCAACACCGGCAGGAAAGCAATCTCCTTGGGCGCCACCGCCGCGCCCAGGCGCTTGCGGGCATGCGCCAGGATGTCCTGGCGCAACGCCGCCTCGGGCGCATAGCCGTCCTTGAGCGAGACGAAGGCCTTCACCACCTCGCCAACAATCGGATCGGGCTTGCCAATCACCCCGGCTTCGGCCACCGCCGGGTGTTCCATCAGCACACTCTCAACCTCGAAGGGGCCGATCAGGTGGCCGGCCGACTTGATGACGTCATCGCTGCGCCCGACAAACCAGTAGTAACCCTCGGCATCGCGGCGCGCCAGGTCACCGGTCAGGTAGAGCTCGCCGGCAAAACACTTGCGATAACGAGCCTCGTTGTTCAGGTAGCCGCGAAACATCGACGGCCAGCCGGCCTGGAGGGCCAGTTCGCCTTCGATATCCGGCGTGTCGATGACGCGTACGCGCGGCGCCTCACCCTCAGCTTCCAGGTGTTCAACGATGCAGGCCTCGACGCCCGGCAGCGGCCGCCCCATGGAGCCGGGCTTGATGTCAAACGCCGGGGTGTTGGCAATCATGATGCCGCCGGTCTCGGTTTGCCACCAGTTGTCGTGGATCGGCAGCCCCAGCACCTCCTGGCCCCACCACACCGCCTCGGGATTGAGCGGCTCGCCCACGCTGGCGACGAAACGCAGGTCTGGGAAATGGTGCTGACTCGCCAGTTCGGGCCCGGCCTTCATCAGCATGCGGATGGCCGTCGGCGCGGTGTACCAGACCGAGATGCGCTCCTGCTCCAACAGGCTGTACCAACGCTCGGCGTCGAACTCCTCCCGGTCCACCAGCGAGGTGACGCCGTGCAGCAGCGGCGCGAGGATGCCATACGACATGCCGGTGACCCAGCCCGGATCGGCCGTGCACCAGTAGCGGTCCTGCGGCTGCAGGTCCAGCGCATAGCGCCCGGTCGCATAGTGCGTGACCACCGCCCCATGCACGTGCAACGCGCCCTTGGGTGTGCCGGTGGTGCCACTGGTGAAATGCAGCAACGCCGGGTCCTCGGGCTGCGTGGCCACGGTAGTGAATTGATCGCTGGCGCCGCGCATCAGCGTGGCCAGGTCCAGCGTGTCGGGCTCGTGGGTGGTGCCGCCGTCCTCGGGCACCAGCAGCACGTGGCGCAGTGTCGGCATTTGCGCGCGCATGACCTTGACCTTGCGCTGGTAGAGCGCATCGGTGGTGACCAGCACCTGACCCGCGCCCAGGTTGAGGCGCGCGGCAATCGGCTCGGGACCGAAGGCCGAGAACAGCGGCGTCACCACCGTGCCGTTCTTCAGCGCGCCCAGCACCGCCACGTAGAGCTCGGGTATGCGCCCGGCCAGCACGAACAGTCGGTCGCCCCGACCCACGCCCAGCGACTGCAGCACGTTGGCAAAACGATTGGTTTGCCAGGCCAGTTCGGCGTAGCTCAGATCCAGCGCCGATGCGCTGCGTGACACAAAGCGCAACGCGGTCTTGTCGCCATGGGGTGACGCGGCATGCCGGTCAACCGCTTCGAAGCCCATGTTGAGGCCGTCACCCGGCAGGCCCTGCAGGGCCTGGCGGGCGGCTTCCCAGGTAAAGCGCTGGCGCTCTTGCTCATAGGCGACCCAGTTGGGCGGCGCGCGCAGACCGGTCAGCGACGTTCGGATGAGGGCGGGTCGTTCCATGGGGGTGCTTTCGCTCGGGGTCACGGTCCGGCTGCCAGATGCCGCCCGAGCCGCGATCAGTCTCCTTGGAAAACCTCCCGCGTGTTGGCCGGTCCACCCGCGCCGAGCAGCTCCAGCGTGAGCCGCTGCAGCACGTCCTCCATCGCCACCACGCCCAGCAAACGGTTGGTCGAGTCGGCAATCAGCAACTGCTGTAGTTGCAGCGACTTCATCAACTGCACCGCTTCAACCGCATCCATGGTCGGGCTGGCGAAAACCGGATTGGGCGCCATCACGTCGCCCGCCGTGAACAGGGCCGGGTCCAGGTCCTCGGCCATCAGTTCACGCACCAGGTCGCGGTCCGTCACGATTCCGACCGGCCGAGCGATCACATCGGCCTCCACCACCACGATGGCACTGACGTGATGTTGTCGCATCAGTTTGGCGACGTTCTGGGCCGTGGTCTCGGGCTCGACCACGGCCATTACCGAAGTCGTGAAGTCCTGCAGCGTGGTGGTCATGGTTGGCCTTTCTGGTCGCCGTGGGCCGATCCAGAGCTTGGTTTGGTCGATGGACTCTATTCGCGTGGCGCACTCACGGGTTGCGAAAACGCAAGTTCGCCACGGCAGCGCCACCAGCGTTGACAATTCTCAACGCTTGCGGTTGGGCGGTGCCTACGCTGTGCGTCAGGTTATTTGTGAATCCCACTGAACCTGAACCATCCCCATGTTTCATGACCGTGATGACGCCGCCAGGCAACTGGCCGACAAGCTGCTTGAATACCGTGGCATGAACCCGCTGGTGCTGGCGATCCCACGCGGTGCGGTGCCGATGGCAAAACTGATCGCGCAGCGGTTGGAGGGTGAGCTCGACGTGGTGCTGGTGCGCAAGCTGCGCGCGCCGGACCAGCCCGAGCTGGCGATTGGTTCGGTCGACGAAAGCGGCTGGACCTACATCGCCAACTTTGCGGGCATTTATGGCGCCGACAGCCGCTACATCGAGTCCGAAAAACAGACCCAGCTACAGACCATCTGGCAGCGCCGCGCGCAGTACACGCCGGTGCGCGCGCCGATTGATCCCACCGGCCGCATCGTGATCGTCATCGACGACGGTCTGGCCACGGGCGCGACCATGATTTCGGCGTTGCACGGGCTGCGCGCCAAACGACCGGCGAAGCTGATTTGCGCGGTACCCGTGTCGCCGCCCGAGACCCTGCGCAAGGTGCGCGGCCTGGCTGACGAGGTGCTCTGCCTGGAGGCACCGCCCCACTTCCAGGCGGTCGGGCAGTTCTACCGCCACTTTCCCCAAGTCGACGACGAGCTGGTCATCGACATGCTGAGGAGTTAGGCCAACCATTCCCGCGCCGTCAGAGCACGGCCATGGTGACCGGGATGCGGTGACGCCCAAAGCGGCCGGCGTGGCTGTCAAAGCGGCCGGCGATGGCGGTGCCGCAGTCGGGGCAGTGGCCGTCCGGCGTCAACCGGTACTGCTTGATGTCGTACCAGTCGCGCACGATCAGCGCCGCCTGGCAAGACGGACAGAACGTGGTATCGCCCTCGACGTTGTGCACATTGCCGGTGTAGACGTAGCGCAAGCCCTGCGCCAACGCGATCTTGCGCGCGCGCACCAGCGTGGCCAGCGGCGTGGGCGGCGTGTCCTGCATCTTGTAGTCGGGATGGAAGGCCGAGAAGTGCAGCGGCACGTCGGGCCCGAGCTCCTTCATCAGCCACTGGCACATGGCGGTGAGCTCCGCATCCGAGTCGTTCTGGCCCGGGATCAACAAGGTGGTGATCTCCAGCAGCACCTTGGTCTCGCGCGCCAGGTAAACCAGGGTGTCGAGCACCGGCTGCAGATGGGCGCCGGTGAGCTTGAAGTAAAAGTCCTCCGTAAAAGCTTTCAGGTCCACATTGGCGGCATCGATCTTGGCGTAGAAGTCGCGTCGCGGTTGATCATGCATGTAGCCGGCGGTGACCGCCACGGTCTGGATGCCCAGCGCATGGCAGGCGTCTGCCGTATCCATCGCGTACTCGGCAAAGATCACCGGGTCGTTATAGGTGAAGGCCACGCTTTTGCAGCCGTGCTGGCGCGCCGCCTGCGCAATCGCCTCGGGCGAAGCCTGGTCCATCAGGCTGTGCATGTCCCGCGATTTGCTGATGTCCCAGTTCTGGCAAAACTTGCATGCCAGGTTGCAACCGGCGGTGCCGAACGAGAACACACTGCTGCCGGGGTAGAAGTGGTTGAGCGGTTTCTTTTCAATCGGGTCGATGCAGAAGCCCGACGAGCGGCCATAGGTGGTCAGGATCATTTGCTGGCCCTGGCGCATGCGCACAAAGCAGGCGCCACGCTGCCCCTCGTGCAGCCGGCAATCACGCGGACACAGGTCACACTGCATGCGGCCGTCCTCCATCAGGTGCCAGTAGCGGCCTGGATAGTTGGCATCTTCCATCATGGCTCCTCAGCGTGACGGGTTGAGTGGTTCTCGAGTTGCACAAGCCCAGACGCTGGGGCGCCTGGTCGTGCTGCCGGAATGGATGCAACCGGCGTGCGGCACGATGAAGGCCTTGGGAATGTGCAGGGACGGGGTCGGCAGCAACTCAGGGCAAGGCATAGGGATTGACCTTCGGCGGGCCCTCGATCTCGTGCTTGACCAGGTCGGTGGTGTCGAAGTAAAGCAGCATCTGTCGCAGGCTGCCCTTCTGGATGGTGGTCAAGCGGCGCAGGGTTTGCTCCTTGCTGTCGGCAGACTCACGGTAGGTGGCCTCCACCCGATAAGGCCCGGGCGGCAGGTTGACAAACAGCCAGGGCCCGTCCAAGGTGTGCTCCAGCACCAGTTGGCGTGTACGCCCGTCGAGGATGCGGACACGTGCATCGGCCAGGAAGGCACCCGAGCCCTTGGAGGCGGTGGTCAGCCAGAAACTGAAGTTCTTGCGCTGCGCCACCAAGTCCTCTTCCTCGACCTCGGCGACTCCACCCGAAACATAGGCGATGCCACCCGGGGTGACGCCGCGCTCGGCCGCCTGCAACGCCAACGAGCAGACAGCCAAGCTCAGCACGCCGCCGAGCCTCCAGATCGGGTTGTTGAGAGTCTGCATTGCCGTCCCCTTCAAGAACACGTGCCCGAGGTCACACTGACCCTATGCCACGCCACGTGGATGGTACTCACCTGCTGCCAGCCGACATGATTCTCGCCCATCAGGCGCGCAGCGCGCTCACCATGCATCGGCACCGGATGCGCCTTGCTTCTACACCGTCTCCTGCGCTGTGCAATGTACCCATTGTTGGCGAACAGCGCCCGGCACCGCTTGCGATTTCTCAACAGGCCATTGGTGTGCGTCACCCGTGTGGCAAGTTCATGCGAGTAGCTCAAACCAAGAGCAACAGCAATGGTTCTTGCGATTTGTCAATGCACCCTTCGCAAGAGCGTCTACAGTTGAATCGTTCGAGGAAAACGATTCAGGCCAGTGCAGGGATCGATGTCCGAGGACAAAGGTGAGGCTTTCCCCTTTTTTGGGGGAGGAGTTGTATGCCGATGGCGTCGAACGGGATGAAGACATCCTCAGACTGACCGAGTGTTGAATCACACAGTCAGGGCTCTTCACCAAGCCCGTCAATTTGCAAGAATTGGCGGGCTTCTTTCATGACATCGTTGACCCCCGCAAGCCACTCGCCGCACTTCTTGGCGGTATCGAGATACATCTCACGCCAGTCCGCCCTCGGATAGGGTTGCGCCAGTCGAAAAAAAACCGGCCAAAAGGCCGGTTTTTTTTGACTGAGCCGCAGACTTCAGTAACGGTTGCCACCACCACCATAGCCACCACCGCCACCTTCACGGCGGCCGCCACCACCGCCACCGAAGCCGCCAGTACGGGGCTCCATCGGACGGGCTTCGTTGACCACCATGTCGCGGCCATCGACCGATTTACCGTTCATGCCGCTGATGGCCGCTTGGGCTTCCGCGTCACTCGACATTTCCACGAAGCCGAAGCCCTTGGAGCGGCCGCTGTCGCGGTCCATCATGACTTTGGCCGACGAGACGGTGCCGAAGTCAGAGAAATTTTGATTCAGTGACTGGTCGTTCACGGAATAGGAGAGATTGCCGACGTAAAGTTTCTTGCCCATTTGGGATCTTTCGAAAAAGCGACTGCGGTTTCAGTGAACCGCGCGACGCGGGGAAAATGACGGTCTTGGTTAAGAAACCATCAAGGGAACCGGTGCTTGACCACGGCCACGCATCCAGGAAGACCGGAGTCCAGGTAACTGAAAGTTATTCCAGTTCTTGGACTCATGTCACGGGTTCGGTCAGGAGAGATATGAATGAGACCGGAGGTAAAGCTCGCCGCTGGGGGAGTTTGACGACCGGGAGGGCCGCAACTTGCGGCCAATAAGGTGCCGGAGGCGGCAAGTGATTTGCCGCTGACCGTGTCAGACTACAGCCGCTGCAAAGGTAAGCAAATTGCAGCAACCGGCGGATTTTACACGCGATCACTGACTCACGCAGAATTGTTTGTGGACCAGCTCATTGTGGCCACCCTACTCACACCTCAAAGTCTCGAACTGCGCCCCAAGAATCTCGATGGACCCAGGCTGAGCAGCTCCAAAGTGCCACATCTGGGCCAAATGCAAAACGCCCACTTGAAGTGGGCGTTTGCTGCTAGCGAGGACCGCTAGTTTGTTTTATGAGGCTACTCTAGTTTATAGATCTAGTGCAGTTTTAGAAGATGCCATTTGTAGATTAATCGTTGTGCGACAATAGGTTAGGATTGTGACACGGCGGAAAGCCCTTCTTAGGGTCTTCCCCGTTCTTCCCCAGTTGCGGCCTCTTCGCCGGGGGTCTTCCGCCTGTCAGGAGCACTTTTTTTGGGACCATTGGTTCAAGAATCAACAAAGGCGGCCATGCTTAGGGCGCTGGCCATCGGCGTCGATGCGGAGGCGAGCCTAGCCCGAATCATCGCTCTTTGCTCCCATTCGTCTGACCCCCGGTTCGCATTCGCCATCGTCTCATTCGCCAGCAGCAGAGAGGCCCTCACAGCATTGCTGGATTGGTCGACCGACAACATCCATTGCTTGGGACTTCATCGCCTTGCCAAAGCGTGCTGGAACCACCCCGAGTTGCTCACACAGATCCGACCGTTTGGCCCAGACCAACGCGTCGAGAGAATGTTCCACGGCGAAACCGAGGAACAGTATCTCGCGACCATGGCCGCTTGCCGAAGAGCATTACCTTCCGACGAAGTAGCAGCCTGGCTGCAGGTTTTGCGGGTCTACATTCTCGTTCGGGCCATGGACGCCCTCGAATCCGGCGCGCAAAGGGAATCCCATTTGCTCGAAGTCTGCCGGACTTTGCGCGATGTCAGCGAGAACACCAGTCACAAACGTCGAGCGTGGATCGCCAGAATCGCGGGCGGCTCAACTGGTTTCCTTGAGTTTGAAGCCGAAACGGCGATGCGGTGCCGATCCGCCATTACTGACATCGAGGATGCCACCGCCAAGTCTTTCTACAAGGCACTGATTTCCATTCTCGATCACAAACCGTGGTCAGCACTCCCCATCAAGTCCGGGAATAGCGGCACTGGGAGTTTGGCGCCCTACACAGCACTTCCAAAGAAACCAGGCGATTGGCTACCCGGGCAGTTGGACCCAGCATCCGCTTCCGACTACACAACCGAGCCGGGCGGCATTGACGCCCTTACAACCACCCAGGAGACCAATCCGGCCGAGTCGGACAGCAAGCGCCGATTCGATGGCGAAAAACTGCGGCTTGAGACTCTTGAGAAATACCTCTTTCTGCCACACTCTTGGCATCAAGTCTCGGACGACGAAGCAGCGTTAGTCTTCGCCCGCCTCAAAGAACTGCTGGCCACTGCAAACAAGGTTGACCGATTCGGTGCCGCTGTCGTGTTCCTGGCCATACTGACGGGGCAAACCATGAACGACATCAGCAAGATGCGATTCGGGACCAAGGCCGATACAAGTTGGCAGATGAACATCTCACGCAACTCCGTCCACAAGTTGGCACCACGATTCGCAAAACGCTGGAAAGCACCCCCCTTTCTAAGTGCCCACCCCCAATGGGTCACGCCGTTGTCGGACCTTTGGGAGTACAAGCTATCGACGGAGATAACAAGACCCATCAACCAAGCGGCGCGAGGCATGCCCGTCGCGGAGGACCTGGACAAGATCTGGCAAGGCCTAAATCCAGGCACAACACTGGTCAGCTGGTTCAGTTCGGTCTTCGCAAATACAGAATACTTGCGACGACTCTCCGGCCCCACGACCGCTGGCCTCCTGTCTCTCAAGATATTTGAGAAGTCGCATGATCAAGCCACCGCACGGCTACTGGCGTCCGATCACCGCACTGCCCTCCCCGCTGCGTGCGCTTACGGAGCCTACAGGGGATCTGAGGTAGCCAGTCTCTTGGCAGGACGGCTCACCACGGCCCTTGCGCAAATGGTGCTTCCGCCCCTTGATGACCAGACCAATGCAGCCGGAAGCGAACTCGATCTCTGCCTTCCGTTAATAAGAAGCACCGTCGCCAAACTGACTGAAAGGGTCAATGCGGCGGCGCAGTCCGGATCGTGGTGCGAGCATCACAACCTGTTGACTGCACTTACCGTTTTGGCCTTGCTGGCAAGCACTGGGGCACGGCCGGTCAACTCCCCCTTTCAATGTGCACTGTGGATAGACCTTGAGCGCGGTCTCATATTCATACAGGACAAAGTCACTGGTCCCACCCAGGGGTCACGCATCTGCGTACTCAGCGATGTCGCCAAGTCTCTACTTGTGGAATCCTATTTCCCACACATGAAGCAGCTTGCCGCCGCCATGGAGCCGGTCGCACCCGCCTTCTCGGCTGAAATGGACAGGGTGCTGAGCTCGGACCCGGAGGCCAAACTGCCACTGTTCTTCTTTCTGCGCAAGGAGCCGTCCTTGGACTGGATGGAAGTCTCTGAGACTCAACTGGACACCGTCTGCGGTTTTGACTGGCCGTTCCCATGGAACTTGTTCAGGCACTTTTCATCTACGCAATTGCGCCGCTTGCGGCTGCATCCGGACATCCGCGACGCACTGCTCGGCCATGCGGCGCGCGACGCCGAAAGCCATGGCGACTTCTCCAGCCGCGTTCCGTTGGAAGACTTTGAGACGGCCCGCCCGCTGATCAATCAGTTGCAACAGGAACTTGGCTTCGTTCTACCAGATGAAGTGCGCTACACCCTGCGTTTTGACGCACCGGTGAAGGTAGAGAAGGACCTCCTGCAAGGCGCCAGGCCCTTCGGTCGCCATGCCCGTGAACTTCGGCGCCAACAGGTTCGTGAGACGGCGCGAGCCGTAGCCAGCTCGGAGATTGAGTCTTTCCTGGGCGCGCGCACCGTCGATCAGCTCTCGGGCGATGAACTGGATCAACTTGCTCGGCAGATGCTGATGCGAAGCAACGGCCTGCCGCACGTGATGGGGTCGCTTCGATATGAAACACTTGAGCACCTCTTGACCACCGAGTGGCAAGCCAGGGGTCGGCACGCCAAACTCAAGCGTCGGTACGTCCTGATCGAAGAGGGGCACCCCTGCTTCACAGAACAGGCATTAACGTCCCGCACTCACCTGCTGACCTTTGCTGCCCACTTCGAGTCACTGGTTCAAACGCGCAGTCTCACCACCGAACGCCCGGTATTGGCTGCAGCACTGGCTGCCATTGAACTCATCCTGCACTCTCGACTCGCACACTTTCCCATGTTGTGCGCGCTGCTGTGCAACACCGAAAGCATTCGGCTGGTTCGCTTTGACGGGCGGCACTGGTTGGAATGGGCTCATGGGGCAGCCTGGCAGGATGGCAAGCCCGTGGTTCGTATCGAAGTCTCCGACCGGGCGGCGCACTGGATTTCTCTGGCCACCAAGAGCCGCACGCTGACCCAGGTCGCGCCACTGCCAATTGCTTTGACCCCACTGTGCGCCATCCTGGAACCCGCACAGCGCACCCTGGCGGAAATGATCCGGCAGTTGGTGGCACTGCAATCACAAGAGAATTCACTCGGGCTGGCCGGCTTCATCGCTGCGCACCTGGCAGGAAACCGGCCGTCGTCAGCCCTACCCCATCCGGACTGGATTCGAATTGCCCGGGGCGCGGCGCCAATCTTTTCAGACGACCGTGCCGGTGCATCGGAGCTCAAACCAGACGATGCCGACGTGGAGGTCGATGAGTTCTTCAGAAACCACCACGCTGCGGCCAGTCGCCTTGACGAGCCTGCGATGGAGCGATGTCGGACCCTGTTTAACCAAGTCAGGGAACGGTTGAACTCCAACGCGGACAACAGCAAAATCTCGGCGCAGATCGCGCGCGATATCAAGGCGTCAGGTTTTGCACGCGGTGATGCACCGTACCTGCTGTGTCATTTCATCGTGCATGTGCTCAGTCGCAAGCCTATGCATGGCACCCGGGACCGCCTGCGTTCCAGCACCGCGCTGCGCTACTGGCACTCGCTGGCACATCCGTTTCTGTCCGTTGCCGCTGATGACAATTGGATCGATGTTGAAGAGGACGAGCTCACCGAGTCATACGAACAGATCGTCGCGGCAATAACTCCTGATTTGAGCGCTACGCAGGAACCGACTGAGTCCAACGCAGCCGAGTCCGGCACGCAAGGGAACTCGGCGGGTACTGCGCGACCAATGCAAACTGATTCTTCGCAGCGCACCCTGATGCAACTGCGCGAATTCCACGACTTCGCGCGCTCCACGTACGGTTTGCCCGACCCTGACTGGTCGGAACTCTCGACTGACCTCATGGTTGGGGTCGGGCGTCCGGGCATCGTCACGGCAGAGGAATACCTGGCGGTGTTGTCGATACAGCTCGCCGCAGGTCCCGTATCGGCGCTGGACGAGTTGACCTTGTCCCGGGCTTTTGTGCTGCTGGCTTGTGCGCGCTTTGGTCTGCGCCTGGGTGAAGCTGTCGGGTTACAGAGGTCCGAATGGCTTGACATTGGCAAGACTGTGACGGTGGTGGTCGCCAGCAACCCCATCAGAGGGTTGAAGACGCCACACTCCAGGCGCCTGGTTCCTCTGGTCGAAGTCCTGACCTCTATTGAAAGAGAAGTGATTGACGCGGTGCTCAATCAGTGGACGCACCGAGAAGGCGTCAAGGAAGGGACACCATTGCTGGCAGAAGTCTCGAAGGATTCGTTCAAAGCCAGAAAGAGTGCAATTGGCAGCCACCTTCTCGGCGACATCAAGCGCGTCACCCGGCATAACGGCAGCACCTTACATGCGCTACGCCACGGTTTTGGTATGCGCATGCTCTCCCTGCTGCAAGAACTTCCGTTGGGATCAACGGTGCCGACAGGCCGCGCGCAGGCAGAGCAAGCGCGCAGACTCCTGACAGGCAGCCCGCACCTTGATCGCCGCGCCATCTGGGCAATTGCACGTTTGCTCGGGCACGCGGGCCCCGGTATAACGGTGCGCAGCTACATCAACTGCATTCACCTGTGGCTGCCGCCGATTGTCAACAAGTCGTTGCAGAACGGCATCCTGCGACCCGTCAATCTGGTCGATCTGGACGGTATTTCGGTCGACCCCGACTACCTCTCGCGCAGCAGTTGCACTCCTGAGGATTTGCAGGAGGATCGAGAAAGCCCAATCGTGCGGGCCATGCGTTTCTTGCGACTGCTGGCCATAGGCCAAACAGAGATCTCAGCCCAAAGTAGAGCGCGCTTGAGTTCAGGCGAGGTCTTGCTGCTGACTGCCAGTTTGAACGCCGGATCGAGCAAACTCGCACCGAGCGCCGGTAGGTATGAGAGTTATCAGATTCTCGCGGCAATCCCCGTTCCAAGGTACCGAGAACTGATACAACTCCTGCAAGCCGCGAGGCCCGCGGACGACATGCCGCGACCGATGCCCGACTGGCTGGACACCATCGGGCCATCACGCCAACTCGTCTTGTTTGAGGAGCACCACATCAAATACATGGCGCAGTTTCTGAGGTCCTTCAAATTTAATCAATCGGATGTGGTGCTGGTATCGAAGGAATTACTTGATCCGCTACTCGATCAATATTTGAAAAGCTGCGAGCTCGATGAATTCGTCAGACTTCCGAAATGGGTCACGCCGAGTTTTCAGCTTGATGTGGCACGCTATGGCTCGCCGAGCAGAATCGCTGCCGAGCGACTTGTCGCGATCATCACCCCTGAGAGCGCGCTGAAAAGCAGCTATGAGTTGCTTCTGCTATGGATACTTTGGAACTGCACCTCGCAAGACCCAACAACTACCGACCAAAATTGAAGCTCTCAATTGTTCAAATGGTGAGCAGTGACGCACCCAATAGCGTCAGCTCGCGCAGGGAGCGATGTGAAATCACTCCGTCGACGGTTGCATTTGTCCATTTGGCCTTGACAGTGGGCGGATTTAGCCCAGCGAATTCGAAGACTTGATTCAGGAATATTCCCTCGTCAAACCCGATGTCAACCACCGCATCGGCTTTCTCGCGTTTGAATTTAATGACCCGGGCATGGGTGCAGTAGCCGGTGAGAGTGCCAATGGCTTCATCAGGCGTCGCCTGTAGCATTCGCGGCTTGGCCCTGACGAGAGCGGGGCCGATCTCAACCGACAGTTGCGACTCACCAGAAGATACCGAACAACTGAATGGCAGTTGCCTTCCCGGAATTGCCTGGCGTGCCGTTCTCGCAGCTTCAACCATCATCCAGCGTTTGTCTTCGACGGCCCCCTCTGCGCATGGTCTCGCGTGGTCCCAAAGGTGCTGGTCCTTTAGCTGGTCAACGCAAAGTTGTATCGCCTCGATCAAGCGGTCGTGATTTAAGGACGACCGCAGCGACTCGACCACCGAAAACTGCGCCGCCGGACAAAGACGGTCGTTGCCCACAATGAAACCACTATGAAAAACGACGTCTTGTTTGCCGATAGAAAGCACTACCGGCAGTAGTGAACCAATGGCCCTGGTCAAGCCATCCAGAACCGCCCAGTTGAGGTCGGAGAATGACCCGGAGACATATTTGAATTCACCCAGGAGGGACTCGTGCACGAGGACCTCGCGTTCAACTCTCAGGATCACCGCGTGTCCATCAAGCAGCTTGTGCTCAGCACCTGCCTCACGCTCAACTGCTGTCTCCTCCAGTGAACGTTGACCATCCCGATCACGCGCATCGAATCTGAATTCGCTCTCAGCTGCGCTTTGATTGACCAAATCCGCATGAATCATTGGTAGCGGCAAAGCCACTTGGAATCGAGGAGGCTCCACTGTCAAAGCTGAGTTATCGTAGGCTGGCATGGCCAATCCTTCAATGAAGAAAGTTGAAGAACGCAACCTCCCGTGCCGAGTCGCGAACGTGTTGAGAAGGGAAATTGGATGCAGCACGGTCTCAACGGCAGTGCGGCATGGATGTGTCGTCGATCGCCTGGAGACAGGCGTGACGGGCCATCGATTTGCCCGGCGGGAGGCAAACAGTGGCACCAGATTGACTTGTGAGGAGTGCGCGACCGATCAACAGGATCGGGCAGGTCTCAACATGAAATGGAATGGGTGAAACCCCATCCGTGACCCACGGCATGGCTGTCGGTCATCGCGTTCGCGCAAGGTTGAAACCCGGCGAAACAGACGCCAAACAGCGCCGACCGCGTGTTGGCCCACGCAAGCTCTTTTCAATACTGAAGACGTCAGCTCGTGCCAGACGGTCCGCCAAGGGCATATGACTGGTGGAAAAATTTTAGCATGAATCCGCAGCGCGCCGGATCGGTCGAGGGTTCGTGCCGACTGGTGGCCACCCCGAAGTTGGTCGGCCAACACGGATCGCCGAATCAAAAGTTATCGCGTCACGCCGTCGGCCAGCTGCTGCACGCGTTGGCCCTCAGCCTGCGCCTCGGCCAGCAACTGGTTCCAACCGTCCGGGGGTTGGCCGCCTTCCAACATCTTGCGGAACACTCGATAGGCGTCATCGCTACTCTCGTAGGCGCGTTTGGAGTCCTCATCATTGACCCAGGCGAAAACGATGACTTTGCTTGGAGCGTGATAGCGGAAGAACAGCCGATACTGCTGAAAGAATTTGGCGCGGAACCAGTGCTTGTGATCGCCGCCCAGGGTGTTACCTTGCCGGTATTCCGGTCGCGTCGGGTCTTGGGGGATGACGTCGAAGGCCAGCTTGGTGATGGCAGCCAGTCGCTTGCAGGCGTTCTTCTTCACGTACCCGACCGGGTCCTTTAGCTTCAGTGCTTCGACCTGTAGCGCCAGCGCGTCAAGTTGTGCAAGGAACATCGGGTGCGCGAAAACCGTCCAGCCGTGAACGACCAAGAGCGCGGGCTTCTCCGCACTCATTCATCGTCTGCCGACAGGGCGGTGTCAAGATCGACTTCGATGCCGCCCGTCAACGACCGGAGGTGCTGCACAAACGTAGCGTCAATGGCCTGCAGGCGCTCTGGATGGCTGGCGATGTCACGGGCCAGAAAGCCCAGAAACTGACCGAGCACGGGGTCGTTGGCTTCATCGACCTCGACGCGGGTAAGCACGACCTCTCCACCAGGACGGATCGTGTAATGAATCTTGTCGCGCTTGCCCAAGCGAAGGGCGCGGCGGACGGTTTCCGGCACGGTCGTCTGGTAGCGGTCGGTCAATGTAGACTCGACTTCGAGGGTGGCGGGCATGATGGTCTCCGGGGCAAAGCGGTGGGATGCTTGGGATGGTAATGCAATCGCATTGCCAAGTCAATACTTTCAGCCGCACCGTCTCCCAGGCACACCGTCTCGCATTCGTGAAAGTGGAGCAGATCCAATCGTTTTTGGTCCGCGGTACTCCCGCGCGCCCGACTGACCAATGCGTGGTCTGCAGTAGGTATTGGTTGAGCAAATACCTTCTAATGAATCGGCTAATCAGGCTGACCCCCTCACTGCATTCGCCACTTTGTCAATCAGCGTCACCAGCACGGTGCCCCAGGCTTTGCTGCTGACGGCGGGCAGTGCCGCCGAAAACCGCTTGGCAGTCCACAACTTGATACGCTCGTCGACCCCACCCAGTTGAGACGGGATCAACCGCTGGGCATGTCGGTTCAACGTGCACTGGCCGCTCAGTTGAATCGCCAACCAATCGAGCAGCAAGGCCCAGGCGGTTGCGCGGCCACCCGCCTGGTTGGTCACCACCTCCAGAAGCAGGATGATGTCTTTGCCGACGGGTCGACTCAGCAGGTTTTGCAGCGCGTCGTCAAAGTCCTTGGCCGTCAGCGCGACCTGGTTCAACCCGTCCAACAGCTCGCCAGGCGACACGACTGGCATCGAGCCCCCCGAATCAACCCGTTTGCGCAAGAACGCCGGAATCACAAAGTCATCTGCTGCACCGGCCGCCAATGCATCGATCTTGCCCGCTGCCATTGAAGGCCGGTCACCCGTTCGCCAGACAGCCGAGCCAGCCATCGCCATGCTCGCTGGTGCTGGACTCGCTGCAAAGAAGTCGGTCGACGACTGGCATCTGCTGTAGAGCACCTGGTTGTCCCGAACCGATCCCGCCCCAACCGGCGGCCTGAACGTGGGCTACTTGCTCCAACACGGGAAGACCGCTTGCCTTGTCGCCTTGCTGGCGAACATGGACACTCGCCCTTGTGGTTGGTCAGCAGTGCCTTCGAGTACAGCCCTTCTCGGGTCATGCCGCTGCGCCGGTTGGTGAAGTTCGCCTCGTAGGATTGCAGCGTGCCGGTCCTGAACAGTTCCTGATCCTTTGCGTCCATCATGGTCGCGGCTTCACCAGGGACCAGATCAAACACGGTCTTGCCGATCCAATCCGTGCGTTGGATGCCAAACAGCTCTTCAAACGCTCGGTTGAATCGCAACTAACGCCGACAGATCAAGACACCCAGAGCTGCTTCAGCAGCCCCGTGCAAACGCTTCAAACGCCTGTAGCGGCAACGGTCGGCTGAACAAATACCCCTGGTAGGCATGACAACCCAGGTGGGCCAGAAAGTCGGCCTGGGCTTGTAACTCCACCCCCTCGGCAATCACCGACAGACCCATGCTCTCGGCCAGCGCCACGACCATTCTGGCTATTGCCGCATCGTTGGGGTCGGTGAGGATGTTTCTGACAAACCCCTGGTCAATCTTGAGCTGGTCCAGCGGCAGGCGCTTGAGGTACACCAAGGACGAGTAACCCGTACCAAAGTCGTCTAGCGAGAAGCCCACCCCCCTGGCTTTGAGCTCGCCAATCTTGGTGATGATGCCCTCCACGTCATCGACCAACATGCTCTCGGTCAACTCCAGCTTGAGGCGCTTCGGCGTGGCCTGGGTGCGTGCCAGGGTGGCCAGCACACTGTTCACAAAATCGCTCTGTTTGAACTGACGCGCGCTCACATTAACTGCGATCGTCAGGTGCGCCAGTTCCGGCTGGCTGGACCATGCTGCCAATTGTGCGCAAGCGGTTTCCAGCACCCATTGCCCTATTGGCAAAATCAGGCCACTTGCTTCGGCCAGTTGAATGAACTCGGCCGGCGACACTATGCCACGCTGCGGGTGTTGCCAGCGCACCAGCACCTCCACCCCAGTCAGGCGGCCGCCGCCCACCACTTGCGGCTGGTAGTGCAGCACAAATTGTTGCTTTTGGACCGCTTCGCGCAATTCTGCTTCCAGCGCGGCGTGGGCTGAAACCTCGGCCTGCATCTTTGCATCAAAAAAGCGCAGCGTGTTGCGCCCCGCCGCCTTCGCCTGAAACATGGCCAGCTCGGCGCGTTTGAGCGGTTGCTCGCTGCTCTCCAGGGTCTCACCACCAAACAAGGTGATACCGATGCTGGGTGTGGCGTGGTGGGGACCACGGTCGAGCATGAAGTCTGACAAGAAGGTGCCCAGAATCTTGTCAGCGACGGTCTCGGCCAGGGTGGCCGCCTCGATGTCGCTTTCACTCAGGTCTTCGAGCATCACTACAAATTCGTCACTACCCAGGCGTGCCACCGTGTCGCCGTCGCGGATAGATGCCTTGAGCCTTTTCGCCACCTGCACCAGCAGCGTATCGCCCTGGAAGTGCCCCAACGTGTCGTTCAGGGTCTTGAAGTTGTCCAAGTCAATAAACAGGAGGGCATTGTTGCGCGTGTGGCGCGTGCTGGCGTGCAGTGCCTGATCCAGCCGGTCCAGCAGCAGGCGGCGGTTGGGCAACTGGGTCAACGGGTCATAAAAGGCCAACGTCTCAATTTGTGCCTGCGCGGCTACGCGTTCGCTGACGTCGTTGAAAATGGCAACATAGTGGGTTGTCAGCCCGGCGTTGTCTCTCACGACGCTGATGGTTAGCCACTCCGGATACACCTCGCCATTCTTGCGCCGGTTCCAGATTTCCCCCTGCCAAGCACCCGAGGATTCAAGGGATTTCGTCATGGCGGCGTAGTAGGCGCTGTCGTGCCGGCCGGAGGCCAGTATGCTCGGCGTTTGCCCCACGGCTTCTGCGGCACTGTAGCCGGTGATGGCGGTAAAAGCCTCGTTCACCCGCAGAATCACACGCTCAGCGTTGGTGATGGTCATGCCCTGCTGCGACTCGAAGGCGGTGGCGGCGATGCGCAGTGCTTCTTCGGTTTGTTTGCGTTCGGTGATGTCCCGCCCAATGATGACCAGCGACTGCCGAACACGATGTTCATCAAAGATCGGGATCTTACGTACCTCAAAGTGGCGGTCGCGACCGTCCTTGTCAATCACCGTCTCATCAAACAAGCTCATGTCGCTGCTTTGCCAAGCCTTTTCGTCGTTAACCAGACACGTCTGATGCGCGACATGGAATTCAGGATGCAACTCGGCCAACTCCAGTTCATTCTTGCCTTCCCATGAAATCGAATGCAACTGAAATAGATGTTTGGCTGACTCGTTGGTGATAAGCCAACGACCTTCACCGTCCTTGAAGAAAATGGCATCTGGAATAGCTTCAATCAAGGCGCTCATACGCTTGTTCGTCAACGTCAGATTTGTCTCGCTGACTTTCAGATCCCTTGATGCCACCTCCCGCAGAAGCTCCTGACGCTTCAAAGCGACCGCTGCACCGGCTAGCAACAGCAGCGCCGCAGCCAGCAAGAAACCGTTGTGAAAGACACGTTGTTGCCAACTGCTCAGAATGCCCGCCATGGACAATCCATAGGTCACCACCACTGGGTAGTCATTCAGGGCTCGGTAGCCGAAAATGCGCTCGACGCCGTGCCTGTCGTCGACGTGGCGCACGGTACCCGTCGGCCAAGCCGGTAAATGGTGGCGAAACAAGGGGGATTGGGACCAACTCTGGCCAATGTCCGCATCGTTCGCAGGCGACAGGACCACGGCCGAACCGGACGACAAGAACAGAGTCACCAATCCGCCTGGTCCACGCTCAATGGAATCGTAAAAAGACTGAAAATATTCCGCCCGGACCATAGCCACCAACACACCATCCAACTCCCCGTCAGCATCGCCCAGGCGGCGGCTCACCGGCAACAACCACTGGCCATCGGCGGCTTTCACCGGGTTGCCAAAAACCAACTCGCGGTCGGCCCCGCGCACATGGGGCGCAAAGTAGTCGCTGGTCACGCCCGGCCGATAGCCCGTGGCTGCCTCGGCCTGAGTCGACAGAAGTAACGCACCGTTGCCATCGAGCAGCAACACATTCTGAATCAGCCGATCGGCCGGCAACAACTGGGTCAACAAGGGCTGTGCCTGCGCCGCATAGCGCCCACTGCCGCGGCGCAGCGGCCTCAGCGCCGCATCAGCCTGGGCAAGATTGGTTCCGACACGGTGCAGGGTCTGGCGCGCATGTTCCTCCAGCACCCCGGCAAAATTTTGGGTCTGTAGCTCGGCGCGTGCAATCGCCTCTGCGCGATAGCGCAGCACCTCATAGACCGATAAGGCAACGATTAACAGAGCACCAATCAACGCCACCAGCGTAGGAGTCAAGCGCAATTTGAGTTTCATACTATTTCAAGGCACCCATCTCTTTGTAAAACCGCAGTGCACCCGGATGAAACGGTATGCCTGCGCTTTGCACGGCCTTGTCGAGCGTAATGTGTCGGCCCTTGGCATGGCCCTGCGCGAGTGCTTGCTGCGCAGCAGCGCTGTAGAGTGATTTGGTTGCCTGGTACACCAGCTCGGCATCCACCGTGTCGCGCGTGACCCACTGCGCGCCCACCGCCAGCGTCGCGGTGGCAGCAATGCCTGGGTAGGTATCGGCGGCAATGGTGTCGGCGGCCAAGAACGGGCTAGACGTGCGCATGCGCTGCGCCTGGGGGGCGTCGATAGGCAGCAGGTCAATACCCAATGTGACCAGGTCCGAAATCGCCTTGGTCGGTGCGCCGCCAGTAAAAAAGAACGCGTCAAGCGTGCCGACCCTGAGCTTGTCGCCAGCCTGGTTGGGTTTGATGTATTCGGGCTTGATGTCCAACTCGCTCAGCCCATAGGCTGCCAGCACCTGGCGCGCAGTGATCAGACTGCCCGAGCCGGTTTCGTCCAGCGCCACGCGTTTGCCCTTGAGATCAGCAATGGTCTTGATGCCCGCGCCTTTCTTGACCACAATGTGGATGCTTTCCGGGAACAGGTTGGCGATCAGGCGCAGCCCAGCCAGGCGCGGTTTGCCTTCAAAAATGCCCGTTCCGTGGTAGGCCCAGCTCGCCACATCGGCCTGGGTGAAGCCGGACTCAAGCGAGCCACCGGCGACACTGATCACATTACCAAGCGACCCATTGCTGCTCTGCGCGGTGGCTACAATCTTGCCGGACTGCGACACGGCGCCAGCCACCAAGACGCCAATTGGGTAATAGGTGCCTGCGATGCCACCGGTGCCGATGCGCAGGTACTGCTGTGCGCCGGGCTGGCCTGCGCACAAAGCGGCTGCAAGCAAGAACAACGCGATGCGTTTGAGCTTCATGGTCACTCCAATTTGCATAGCTGCTTTGCCTGCGCCTATTCTGCGGTTGCTGCAAGCCTATTTACCCTGATGGCACTATTCAGATTCGGAATTCAACCCGGGTCTCATGGTCGTTAGTCGGAGTTGCAATCATTGTCACGGGTACCTCCGGCAACATAGTCTCTGGCCTGCGTTCGCGCAATCAGTTGATCGGCCTCTAGCCCCGCCGCGTGGCGCCTGGGGGAGTCCAGCGTCAATTGGTGGTCACGCAGGGCAAGGGCGGTTGCTACCAGCGCATCGCGCATTTCCTCCAGCCCCTGGGCAAGGCCGGCCCAGTCTGCTGGCGTGTGCTGTGGGTCTGAAGTTGCCATTGACCCGTCCCTCAAAAGGTTTCCCAATCGTCATCCCCACCCTTTGCCGGGGCGGGCGACTTGGCAGACACATGGCTGACCGCTTTGGGCGGTGCTGGCCGTGCGGTCGGCCTTGCAGGCGACGCCAGCGCACGCCGCTGCGGCGTCTTGTAGGTCTTGGCTACGGCTGCCGGAGCGCGTACCGCAGTCTGACGTGGGGCCACCCTGTGGAGGTTGTCACTGCCGCTGAGGGTGAACACCGCCACTACTTGCACCAGGCCTTGCGCCTGTGACTTGAGGCTGCTTGCGGCGGCGGCCATTTCCTCTACCAAGGCCGCGTTTTGCTGCGTCACTTGGTCCAACTGTGTGACGGCTTCACCCACTTGCGAAACCCCCAGACTTTGCTCAGTACTGGCCGCGCTGATCTCGCCCATGATGTCGGTTACACGGCGAATGCTGCTGACCACTTCGGTCATGGTGCTGCCGGCCTGGCTTACCAAGGCGGTGCCTTGCTCAACCCGCTCAACGCTGGCATTGATGAGTGACTTGATCTCTTTGGCAGCCTCGGCGCTACGCCCGGCCAGACTGCGCACTTCGCTTGCCACCACGGCAAAGCCACGCCCCTGTTCACCCGCGCGCGCCGCTTCCACTGCCGCATTGAGTGCCAGAATGTTCGTCTGAAAAGCGATGCCGTCTATGACGCTGATGATGTCCGATATCTTGCGCGATGCCTCATTGATGCCCTTCATGGTGTCCACCACCTGCGCTACCACTTCGCCGCCCTTCACGGCGACGGTCGAGGCGTTGGCAGCGAGCTGGTTGGCCTGGCGTGCGCTGTCGGCGTTTTGCTTCACAGTGGCGTTGAGTTGTTCCATCGAAGCGGCGGTTTGCTCCAGCGCACTGGCTTGGCTTTCGGTGCGGGCGGACAAATCGTGGTTGCCAGAAGCTATTTCAGCGCTGGCCGTGGCCACGCCTTCAGAGCCCTGGCGCACCTGTGTCACCACCGTAGACAAGTGGTCACGCATCCGGGACAGCGCCAGCATGAGCTGTCCCAACTCATTGTTGCCGCGCACCGCTACAGCAACCCCCAGGTTACCTTCGGCAACTGCACTGGCGACAGACACCGCCTCTGCCACAGGCCCGGTGATGCTGCGCACAAAGACCACCGCCAGCATCACCGCACAGATCAGCCCGCACAGCAGCAGAGCAGCCACTATGTATTGCTTTTGGTGCATGCCTGCAACGCGTAGCTCCAGAGCTTGCTCCAGGCTTTTCATGGCAAGTGCATTGAACTCATACAACCCATCAATCGTGCGGGTGAACTCATCAAAGTAAGCGGGAGCGGGATGGGTGATGTCGGTCGCGTTGATCAAAGCTTGATCGGCCAAAGCAAGTGCCTTGTCAACGGTCGACCGGCTGGAGTCCACTTTGGCGCCCAAGGCCTCCTTCATTCCCGCATTGGCATCAATGGCGCGCTTGATGTTGCGAAACATCTCGCCTTGAACTTCCTGCACCCTCTTGTTTAGCGCCGATAAAGTGGCCCTACTCTCTGGTGGCAAACTGCCTTGTGCCAGAAACCCGGTGCCTTGCGCCCGCATGATGCCCAAGTTTTCGGCGAGCATCGGCATATTGACCAGCGACGCCTGAATCAAGTAGTAGGCATCCAGATCGGGGTCTAGCGACAAACCAAATTCACTGAGAATTTCTTCATTGAGCAGCAACACGCCCGCAATCAGCTGGGTATGCAGCTTGGTGCTCTCTGCGGACTTGAGCTGCTTGCCCGAGACCCCTTGTTCAAGCAGGGTCCAGCGTTGGCGCAGGTCACCCCATTGCGACAGAATGGTTGTGGAGGACCCCGCTTGCTTCAGGGCAATGTCCAATGCATCCATGGCCTTCACCACTCCGTCGCGCATGGCCGGGCGTCGCGCTGCCAATGCATCGTTACCGCCCAATGCACCGGCTGACATGCCGCGATGGGATTGCGTCAACTGCACCACCCGGTTGAGCGCAATCACGGAATCGCTGGCCTTTTCTTCCAGTTTCGCAATCCCCACTTCACCCCAGAGCTTTTGAAAATACAGACCTGCGGGCAGCAGCACCATCAGCAGGGCGATGACGCCTAGAATGAGGAACTTATGCGAAAGATTGAGGCGGTGCAACAGCGTCATGGGGTTTCTCGAATTGTGCCTTGCGTTGAAGAATGAACATGAAATCAAAAAATCAATACTATCCGCTGCGATCCATCGCGCACATTTTCGCGCGTTCGAAGTAGTCGATTGTTCAGGGGAGAACTTGCACGCACGCCTCGTCCTGAAAGCGCTGCCGAATGTCCAGAACTTCGTGCCAGTTTTGAAAAAAGGCCTCAACACACGCAGGATCAAAATGTGAACCGGATTCGGCCCGGATGTGTGCCGAGGCATGCTCCAGTGACCAAGCCTTTTTGTAGGGACGCGCCGAAGTCAGTGCGTCGAACACGTCGGCGACGCTGACGATTCGGCTAAAGATCGGAATGCTGTCACCCGTTAGGCCGCTTGGGTACCCGGTCCCGTCGAACTTCTCGTGGTGGGCCAGGGCAATCGCCGCGCCGGCCTGCAAGACCTTGGATGAGCTTCCCTTGAGTATTTCATGGCCAATACTGGCGTGCTGCTTCATGATTTCAAACTCCGCTTGCTCAAGCCGCCCCGGCTTGAGCAAGATATTGTCGGCGATACCGACTTTGCCTATGTCATGCATCGGCGCTGCCTCAAGCAGCAGTTCTTGATCGGCATGTGACAGGCCCAATCCCCGGGCAATCAATTCGGAGTAATGCGCCATGCGCAAAATGTGCGCGCCGGTTTCGGGGTCACGGTATTCCGCCGCCTTGGACAGGCGAATCACCGTTTCGCGCTCGCGCTCAATGATTTCACTGGTGGCCTTGCGCACCTCCTCGGCCAACCATGCCGCGCGGTCCGCCAGCTTCCTGCGAACATCGCTCAAGGCCAGCATGTTGGCAGTGCGTGCAAGGAATTCGATCTTGTCCACTGGCTTGGTTAGAAAATCGGTGGCGCCTACATCGAGCGCGCGGTAGCGTACCGGCTTCTGCTCATTGGCGGTGATCATCAGGATGAGCACGCTCTCCTTGCCGGCTGTCTGGCGCAAACGACGAATGAAGTCAATGCCGTCGAGCTCGGGCATCATGTAGTCGACGATCACCAGGTCCGGTTCATGCGTCTGCGCCCATGCGAGACCGTCCAGCGCGCTCAAGTAGGTGACGACATCGCATTCGCCAACCTTCTTGACCAACGCCTCGAACAGAATCAAGTTAACTTCTGTGTCGTCAACGATGAGTACTTGATGTGCCATGGCTAGATAGTCCTTGGAGCCAGCAAAATTAGCCGTGCGGCGTCGGCGTACAACGTCCCTGATTGCCCGAACTGTGTTTGGGAGCGCCCCCAAAACGCCGAAGCGCCGCAATCAGTTGATCGACTCCGTCGATCAGGGACTCAATCGGTTCCGCGATCCCCAGCCGGTCATCACGGGCTGTCAAGTGGTCAACCTGCTGCGCCAACGCCACCAGGTGTTCGGCACCAAACATGCCCAAGGTGCCCTTGAGGCTATGCGCCGTTTGCATCGCCAGTGTCAGCTCACCGCCATTGCCAGCCGCCTGAAGCTTTTGCCGATCACTGGGCCACTCCCGGATAAACGCCTCGGCAACGATAGCCACAATCTCCTGATCAACATTGACCAGCGCGCCGTCGTAGTCAAACGTCGCCAGTGCCGCAACGGGCTTTCTGGATCCAATAGGACCGACCGTGGCGGGGACCATTCGGGATGAATGGTCAAGACAGCGACGCAGCAGCCCTTGAAGTTCCAGCGCGTCAATGGGTTTGGAAATGTAGTCATCCATTCCGGCGGCGATGCAACTGTCTCGATCACCCTGCATGGCATTGGCGGTCATCGCAATGATGGGCGTGCGCGAGCCTTGTTCGGTGGCGCGAAAGCGCCGTGTGGCCTCCAGGCCATCCATCACCGGCATCATCATGTCCATTAGGACAACGTCGAAGCGCTGGGCCGCCAGGGCTTTGATCGCCAATTGCCCATTAGCCACCACCGAGACACGATGCCCCCATCGCGTCAGCAAGGTTGTGGCCAACACTTGATTGACCGGATGGTCTTCCACCAGCAGTACATGCAGGGATGCCTGCTCATCCTTGAGCACATGGCGTGTCACCAATTCGGTCGCACCGGCCGCCGGCGCGCCGAGCACGCGCAGCAGCACCTGAATCAACTCATCGCGTGTGAACGGTTTGGTGAGGTAAGCGGCGAAGCCGACGTCGCGCGAACGCTGGGCGTCACCCCTGAGGCCGGCTGAGGACAGCATCACCAGCGGTGTCGCTGCCCACCTCGGTTGCGCCAGTATCCGGCTCGCAGTCGCGAAACCGTCCATAACGGGCATGCGGGCATCCAGTACCACCAGGTCCCAGGTGTCGCCGTGATCTGCACTGGCCTGCAACAAAGCCAGTGCAGCCTCGCCCGATCCTGCTTCTCGAACATGTACCCCAACGCTACTCAGCGTACGACTCAGCACCATGCGATTGACCTGATTGTCATCAACCACTAGCACGCGCAGTCCGGCCAGTTCTTCAGGGTTCAGCGACACTTCAACAATCTGGTCATTGCGCTCCAGGCCCATGGAGAACTGAAAGCTGCTGCCTCGTCCGAGCGCGCTCTCGACCGTGATGCACCCGCCAAGTGCCTCGACCAGTCGCGCCGATATTGTCAATCCCAGGCCGGTACCCCCGTAGCGACGAGTGATAGAACTGTCCTCCTGAGAGAACGGGTCAAAAATCGAGGCAAGCTTGGACTGCGCAATGCCAATGCCTGTGTCACTTACTGTGAACAGAACCTGGCCCTGGCCATTACCCTCCGAAGCCAATCGGATACGCAGCACAACTTCACCCTGACTGGTAAATTTGATCGCATTCCCAATCAGGTTCATCAAAATCTGCCGCAGCCGCCCTGGGTCTCCCAGTACCGACATGGGCACATCCGATTCGATGTCACAGACGAGCTCGATACGCTTGGTGTGTGCCGACACTGCCAGAACCTTTAGCGTGTCACCCACGGTGCGCCCCAGGTTAAAGGGAATCTTCTCAACCAGCAACTGGCCGGCCTCGATCTTGGAAAAGTCGAGAATATCGTTAATGACCTTGAGCAATGCCTCGGACGACGACTTGACAGTCAAGAGGTATCGACGTTGATCCTCATCCAATTGGGTGTCAAGGGCCAGCTCGGTCATCCCGATGATGCCGTTCATGGGCGTGCGGATTTCATGGCTCATGTTGGCCAGGAAGTCGGATTTGGCACGGTTGGCCAACTCCGCACTTTCCTTGGCGCGGTGCAGTTCCTGCGAAACCCGTTTGGACTCCGAGATGTCTGCAAGGTAACCGTTCCAAAGGATGCCACCATCCGAAGCGCGTTTGGTCTGCATTTCCGAATGGACCCAAATCATCTCGCCGGTCACTTTGTGTAAAACGCGAAATTCCATTGCCCAGTTTGTGCCGCTCGTGGTCGACCGCGCGAAATCCGCCACCACGGCTTGCATGTCATCTGGGTGAATCTGCGCCAGAAAGACCCGCGCATCGGCCATCGCTTCCTCGTGGGAAACGCCACAGATTCGCCCAAGCGCGGGACTGCAAAAGTCGATCGAACGCCATCCACTGGGCGCCAGATGCAACTGGTAGACCGCCACCGGAACGTTCTCGGTCACCTCGCGCAACCTGGCCCCGGCTTCCCTGACTTGAGCCTCCATCAATTTGCGCTCGGTGATGTCGGTTCGAATGGCAATGTACTGTGTCGGCTTTCCGGCCTTGTCGCGTACCGGAACAATCGTTGCCTGCACCCAAAACAAGGCGCCACTCTTGGCACGGCTGCATACCTCACCGTGCCAAACCGCGCCACTCGAAATCACGCGCCACATATCGGTAAAAAAAGCCTGTGGGTGGACACCGGCATTGAGCACGCGATGGTTGAGACCAAGCAATTCCTGACGGTCGTATCCGCTGATCTGGCAAAACTTATCATTGACGTAAACCATGCGGCCGCTCACATCGGTAATACTGACGATGCCATGCTGGTCAAGTGCAAACTTTTGACTGGCCAGATCGGCCAGGGCGGCGTGCAAGTCCCGCTGGATTTCCTCGCGCTCTTGCACCAGGTTGGACATCAACTGCGACAGCGACTCCAGGTTATCGTCCTGCAAGGGCGGCAGTTCAACGTGTATCGCTTGCATCAGGTTATTGGCAGTTTCCCGCAGCGAATCAATCGCACGCGTGCGGCTAGCCAATTCGACACGCAGGCGTTCGTTGGTCTGCGTAAGTTCCACTGAACTCAGTTGCAGGCTTCGGGTCTTCAAGTCAATGTCGCGGTCGCTTTGCGCGTAGGTGCCATCGACGCGCTCGAGAAATCCAGCTAGCCCTCGCAATACACTGGCCGCCTCAATCGTCATGGCACCCTGGCCCGCGATGCGCTGGAGTTCGGCCAGAACGCTTGGCAACACGGTCTCGTCGACACCCAAAAGCCGCTTGGTCTGTCGGGTCAACAAATTGTGCATGATGCGTGGTGATCGAAAAATACCGATCGTCTACATTTCGGTGAAGTGGGTGACGGTCATGGTGTGGCAGTCCAGCACCCGGCTCAAGACGCCAACGGGAACAGGGCCACCCAGCGAGTCGCCCTCATTTCAACGCCGCCTCAATTCTGGACTTGACCATTTCCACACTGGGGGGCTTGATCATGTAGCCACGAATGCCGAGTGGCAGGGCCTCGTTAAGCGTCTCCTTGCTGGCGTCGGCGCTCATAAAGATGACCCGTGTTGCCGCCACCGCCCGATTGGGCAAGGCGTGCAAGGCCTTGACGAAGTCAATCCCATTCATGGGTTGCATGTGAATGTCGGACAAGACGAGATGGGGTTGAAATTTGATCACTGCAATCAGCGCCGACTTGCCATCGCCACATTCCTGAACCTGATGAACGCCAATCCTGGACAAGGTCTCGGCCAGAAAGGTCCGCATGATCCGATCATCATCAACGATCAGAATACGAAGTTGCGAGTAGATAACTGCCACAAGCGTGATTTCCAGACAGAGCTTGCTTAGGACAATGCACGCACGCCGTCAAACAGGGGGATTCAGGTAAGCATTCATCTCGTCGCGCAGTCGCGTCAACGCAGGGGCCAGGGCGTCATAGGCAACGGCCACTTGCGGCGCGGTTACAGTCTTGCTGAGGCGTTCCACCTCGCCGATCTGTTCAGCCAACTGATCGCTGCAAAAAATCGGCGCGAATCCCTTGATGCCATGCAACAGGTGGCTCGCGGTGGCCGTGTCGTTCGCTCGAAGGCTTCGCGCGATTGCACCAATCTCCTCGTCCAATCGCTGTATGGCCATCTCCATGATCGGGCGCATGCCATCCTCGCTACCGAACATCGCCAAGGCCCGCACCATGTCCAGGTAACCCTGGGGCTCCGAAACATTTGCCGACGGAATGGAGTTGTGTTCGTTCATCGTCAATTTGCCTTGGAGGTTTGGTGGTGCGGGGTTCAAGCAATTTTGCCGATTGCCGAGGTGTGCTGTCATCATCGCAAATGCCCGCTGTTTATGCAAGCACTGCACTCCCGACAGTGCACTGCTCAAGTGCCTGTTACTGTCGTAGGGCATAGGAAGGATCGCGTCCTGATCGACAAGTCATTTGTCAGAGCTGTCGGTGCGTGAAGATGGTAATTGTTCAGTTTGACGTCCTTGTACCCGAACGAGGCGGATAAGAATTACACTGATCCATTCCAACAATCCACAGGACTCAATCAGACGATTCTTTTTGCAATCGTGGCTGACAAGTAGTCAATGACCTGGAGGCACCTTTTCGTTGCTAACGACTGAAGATGTTCGTCCACGCAAGCGGTCGGCAGGCAGCCTATGGCAGCGCGGGCAGTTGCGTTGGTTGCCTCAGGGCTTGGAGCGTCAACTGATGCTGCTGACGGCCGCCTGTCTGGTGGCCGCGATATTGGGCTACGGCGCCTACACGGCCAAGGCCCAGAGCGACGTCGCCCGCCAGACTGTTAGCGCACAGATGTCCGCACTGGCCCAGAACCTGGCCACCATTCATGCTCACCTCTTGATCGACGGCGATCATGCAATGATTGAGGCCATCACCATCCAAACTGCCACGGTGCCCGGCATTTTTTCGGTGCTGATCACCGATGTGGCTGGAAAGCCAATCAGCGAGGTGGTCAACCAGAACGGCAGATGGTCGCCTCGGTTCGGGACCCAGCCGGTCGCGGTACCGGCGCAAGGACTGGCCGTGACCTTGTTCGAGGCCTATGACGCACGGGCTGCGCAGCGCGACTTTCTGAGTGGCAAGGCGGGGAAAATGTTCGCATGGCACCCCATCGCCGCCAGCAGTGCACTGGGATGGGTGCGTGTCAGCTACCGGCTGGACGACCTTGAAAAAACCGAGCGAAATATCTGGGCGCAGGCGCTGCAGGTCATCGCCCTGGCCATTGCCACCACGCTGCTCCTGCTGGCGCGTTTGCTACGGGCGCCGATGAGTGCCTTGCGCGCGGCGACACGCTTCGCAGCAGACCTGGATCACACACTTGGGGCGCAAGTCGAGGTGTTCCGGGGAAGCACCGAGATCTCCGCGCTGGGCGATGCCTTGAACGTGGTCTCGGCTCGATTGTTCGCGCAGAGCCATGATTTGGTTAACCAGAAATTTGCGCTGGACCAGCATGCCATCGTCAGTGTCACTGACCTGGCCGGCACGATCACCTACGCCAACCAGCTTTTTTGCGACATCAGCGGTTACACCCAGAATGAACTGGTGGGGCAGAACCACCGCATCAACAAATCGGGTTTTCATGGGTCCGAGTTCTTCAGCGAACTGTGGCACACGATTTCCCAGGGCCAGGTATGGCGCGGTGAAATCAAGAACCGCAGAAAGGATGGCTCGCACTACTGGGTTTCCGCGACCATCGTTCCGCTGCTCGGCACCGACGGATTGCCCCAACAGTACATTGGCATTCGTACCGACATCACGGCCCGCAAGACTATTGAGTCAGAGTTGACCGAGCAACTGTGCTTTGTCGAGGTGCTGTTGGACGCCATGCCCACCGCCATTTACCTGAAAGACACCGCGGGACGCTACTTGCGATTCAACCGAGCGTTTGAAGAGCTGTTTGGCATCCAACGCACGGATTGGATCGGCAAGACCGTGTTTGATCTGGTCCCCGGTGAAGCCGCGACCATGATGGACGCAAAGGATCAGGAACTGTTCAGGACCGGCACGCTGCAGTCCTACGAGGCGAACTTCACCAACCGGCGCAGCGGCATGACCCGAGAAGGGCTGTACTCGAAGGCACTGCTGGCCAACCACAAGGGCGAACCCACGGCGCTGATCGGGACCATTCTGGACATCACCGAGCGCAACGCAATGGTACGTGACATACACGAGGCCCGACGTAGCGCCGAGGCGGCGAACCAGGCCAAGAGCGAGTTCTTGGCCAACATGAGCCACGAGATCCGAACACCCATGAACGGCGTCATCGGCATGACCGAACTGGCGCTCGATACCGAACTCAATGCCACGCAACGCAGCTACCTCAATACCGTACAGAGCTCGGCACAGTCCCTGTTGGTCATCCTCAATGGCATTCTGGATTTCTCCAAGATCGAGGCCGGCAAGCTCGACATTGAACGCATCGACTTCGACCTTCCTCTAGTGGTCACCGACGCGCTCCAGAGCATCGAAGTTCGCACCGCCAAGAAGGGGCTGACACTTTTGTGCGAGTTGCGGCCGGACCTGCCCACGCGGGTCATTGGCGACGCGGGGCGCCTTCGTCAGGTGCTGACCAATCTGTGCGACAACGCCATCAAGTTCACCCAGGAAGGAGGCCTGACGGTGCGCGTCCGATGCTCCGGCCACACTCCAAACGACTATGAAGTCGAGATCTCGGTGCGCGACACGGGTACAGGCATCGCACCTGACAATCAGCAACTGATTTTTTCAGCGTTTAGTCAAGCCGACGCCTCGACCACCCGCCAATTCGGCGGGACCGGACTGGGCCTCACCATCAGTACCCGTCTGGTTGAATTGATGGGTGGGCGCATCTGGCTCGACAGTGCCCTGGGCCAGGGCAGCACGTTTTACTTCACGCTGCGTCTGGGCCGACCCGGCAAGACGCTTGCACCGGCAGTGGCGCCGCCGTCGATGCACGCAGTGAACAACCCGGTTGCGCAACCCGTTGCGGCGTCAGAACGCATTTTGCGGGTGTTGTTGGTCGAGGACCATCCGGTCAACCAGCTACTGGCCACAACCTTGCTCAAAAAATGGGGGCACTTGGTCGCGGTGGCCCAAAACGGTCGGGAGGCAGTCGATCTGTTTGCGACTGCCACCTGGGACATCATCTTGATGGACATGCAGATGCCCGTCATGGACGGCCTCGAAGCCACCACGCTGATCCGCGCCATGGAAGCAAGCCCGCAGCACACGCCCATCATCGCGATAACCGCGAACGCCATGCACACCGACCGAGAAGCCTGCCAACAGTCCGGCATGGACGATCACCTGGCCAAACCCATCAGTGCCCCTGAGCTGCACGCGCTTTTGATGCGCTACTGTCCACCCATTGACCGCGACATTTGACAGCATGATGCGGGGGCCACTGCCCCAAACTCTGCTGTCGCCAGCACCATCACTGCATCGCGAGCAGCCACCCGCTATTCCCGCTGGTACAGCGTCTTACCGACGCGCTCAATGTGTGCTTCCAACTCGGGGTGCTTCAATTCAGAAAACACCGAGAGATCAATGCTGTAGGGCAGTAGCAAATCGTCCAGCACCTCGGCAATAGTGGCGCACAACTGGCGCGTGAGGTCTGCGCCAAACAGCGTCAAGTCGATGTCGGAGCCAGGTTTGAAGTTGCCCTTTGCGCGTGAACCATACAACACGGCGCGCTCCACCTCGGGAAACCTCGCAAAGACAGCGCATATCGCATCGACCGTGCGCTCAGACAGACCGTACTTCATGCGTCGGGGGCTTCTTTCACAAGAAAGGCTTTGAAGGTGGTCTCCATCGCCGTAAAGGCCGGGAAAAAGCGCGTCAGAATGTCGCTCGCAATATCGGCTGCTATGTCGATGTTGTAGGTGTGCGACGTGAGGTTGCGCGCCTTGATCATGTCCATCCACGCTTCGCCGTCCTGAATGAGCGCGTTCTTGAAGGCCTGTCGACTCGCATTTTTTGAACCAATGATGTCGACAAATCCCTGTTCTTCCAGGTAATCTTTCAACACATTCCACGCCAGTTCGTGGGTGAACTCAAAACCCTGAATCAGACCCTGCTGCTCCAGTTTGGTGAGCGTTCGGTGCTGCGCCAGTTCCACCGCCTCAGCGAGTGTTTGCAGGGCTTTGAGGAAATTTCTGAAACGCTGCTTCCAGCGGATGTCTGCGGTCATGGTGCATCTCCGTATGAGAGCGGCAAGTATAGGTCGCCAGCCAGGGACAATAGTCGGGTTTGGCGGCACCTCTTGTGCAAGGGCTCGTTCAGACGAGCGCGCGCGACAGCGCCGCACCCAACGTTTCGAGCGACACCGGTTTGAGGATGTAGTCACTGACCCCGGCCTTGTATGCAGCCAGCCTCTCCTCAGCCATTGCGCCAGCCGACACACCAATGATCGGAATGGTCAGCCCGGCAGCACGCAGGCGGCGCGTCGCCTCCAGGCCATCCATGACAGGCATTTGGGTGTCCATCAGAATCACATCAAACAGTTGATCGGTGGCCATCTGGACCGCTTGCTGGCCGTCAAGGGCGATACTTGGTGCGGCCCCGCCAAGCCGGCTCAACATGCCACACATGACCATGCGATTGACGATATGGTCCTCGACCAAGAGCACCCGAGTGTCAGGCGTCAGCGGCAGCACCACCGCCAGCGGCGCGCCGGCATCGGTCACCACTGGCGCCGCGGGTAGAACCGGCACCAGCAGTCTTGCGGTAAACCAGAAGTCAGACCCCGCACCGACCGCGCTATCAACACCAATTGCACCACCCATCAACTCGGCAAGCCGCTTGCAGATTGCCAGCCCCAGGCCGGTGCCGCCATATTTGCGCGTGACCGAACTATCGGCCTGCTCAAAACTGCGAAACAGTCTCGCCGCCTGGTCCGGTGTCAGTCCAATCCCGGTATCACGCACAGAAAAACGCAGGTGAACCTGGTTCGAAGCACGTGATCGTCCGGCGGCGGGAACAGGAGCGGCCAATCCAACTCGCACCTCAATACTGCCGGACTCGGTAAACTTAAAGGCATTACCCACCAGATTGAACAAGATCTGACGCAAGCGCACCGGGTCGCCGCGCAAGTTCGTTGGCACGGCTGGATCGACCTCGCAATTGAAACTTGGGCCACCTTCGACCGACCGCACCCGAAATAGGGCCGCTACCTCGTCGAGTAAGAATGTCAAGGTGAAGTCGGTCTGCTCAAGCTGAAGCTTGCCGGCCTCGATCTTCGAGAAATCCAGCACATCGTTGAGAATCGCCATCAAAGTCTCACCACTGGAACGGATTACCCGAACCTGGTCAGCCTGTTCCTGGCTCAAATTGGTCCCCGCCAGCAATTCAGCAATGCCCAGCACACCGTTCATCGGGGTACGAATTTCGTGCGACATCATTGCCAGAAAGTCGCCCTTGGCAGCACTGGCGCGCTTGGCTTCGTCACGCGCAGCCATCAGTTCGTCTTGCGCCCGATGGCGCTCCGTCACATCCCGATACGAGTACACATGGCCAATAACTTCCTCGCCGGCCACCGCTGGGCGCTCATTGCATTCCACCACCCGCCCATCCTTAAGTTGCAGCACCTCAAATGCCAAATCCTGGGCGGGCCAACTGGACCAGTCTTCGGGTCCATTGCAAACCAACTGAGATTGCAGATGACGCCTGACACCAGCATCGTCGCGCGCGGCCAGCAGCGCCTGAGGCAAGGCCCACATGGAGGCAAAGCGCTGGTTCATGTTCACCACGGCACCCAGGTGGTCCACCAGCAAGATGCCTTCGGAAGTAGCTTCCAGCGTGGCGCGCAGGCGCGAACCCATGTTGGACAACTCCGCGCCTGCACGATTCTGGCTCAACACCAAGGTGGCACGCACGGCGTAGCGCAGCGGCACTTCGCTGACCTTACTCACAGACTTAGCGACGTCCAGCACTCGGCCGTCGGCGCAACGCAGTGCGCTCTCGGCGTCCACCACACGGTCTCGTGCGCGCATTTCGTCCCAGAAGAACAGGTCCGGCAAGGCACACTCAAATTCACCGATGGGCTTGCCAATCAGCGCCTCCTCGGCGTAACCCAAATGTCTAAGCGCAGCCGCGTTAGCGGCCAAAATAGTCAGGCTGTCGCCATCGACTAACAGAAGAATTTCGCTGCTGACATTCAGCAGCATCGAATCAAACCCAGCCTGAGCAGAAGGAGCGCTCACACCGCCCCCTTCGCGCCCACGCCCGCCTCGGTGCCTGCGCCGTCAAAAAAGTAGGTCACACGCTTGCGTGGATTCAGATAGGCCGCAACTTTGGGCGGCAACATGGCAGGCGTGATCGATTTGGTGATGTTGATGTCAACTTCTTGTTCAAGATTGAGCATGATCGCCTCTTCCTTGGGTACGTTCGGGTCGTAGAGCATGACCCACGGACGCAAGGGCTTCTTGGGATTGACCGAAGTCACCAGCGCCAAGGCCTCGTTGGACAGGTGCACGATCGAGCCGGGCGGATACACACCCAAGCTGCGGATCATCAGTTGCAGGGCCTTCGCATCGAACTTGTTGCGCCGTTGAGCAAACATGAACGACAAAGCCTGGTGTGGTGTCATGGCTTTCTTGATGTCCACTGGGTTGCACAAATTGTCGTAGTAGTTAACCATCGACACCAGGCGGGCCGCCGGCGTCATCTGCTCGCTTTTGAGGTCCCTTGGATAACCACTGCCATCAGCCATTTCGTGGTGTTGAGCAATCGAAGCCAGCGCGCCTGGTGCAAGCTTGAGCTTGACCCCGATCGCGACGCCGTAGTCAACGTGCTGCTGGCGCAGGGTCCGCTCCGCGCTGGTGTAGTCCTCCGGCGGCTTCCTAAGCACCCGATCCGGAATATCCATAAGGCCGACATCATGCAGCATCGCGCCCACACCCAAATCACGCGCGCCCGCCGCATCCAGGCCCAAATCCTGAGCCAGCATCATGGCCAGTATCGTGACATTAAGGCTGTGATAGTAGACATCTTCGCCACCGACCTTGTCACCCATCACAAGCAGCGTCGCCTCCGGACTAAAGAGGAATGCATCGACCATCTGACCGACCAGCGCATCCATGTCATCCAGTGTTTCCTTCGGGCGAGACAACAGGTTGCGATTGAGGTTCTTCATCACCACCGTGGCCTTGCCGAACGCGCGCTCCACATTGGCCACCTGCTCGCGGCGTTGGATCAATGCCTCCATGCGGCGACGCTTGAGTTGCATGGCCGGGTCGGCTGCGTCCGCCCGTCCGTCCAATGGCGGTACGCCAGCGGTGGCTGCGTTGGCCACCGATTCGCCTGCACGTGGTGCGCTCGACGAGCCCGCCGATGCGCCGGCCGCCACAAAACCTTCGCTACGCGCCGAATCGTATCGATATTTGGGCAGCTTCAAGGCCCGCAACTCGCGCAACTGCTCAGTGTTCCGAATCTTGAAACTGTTCAAGGTGAAGGAGTGGCTGAACCATGGCAAGTCAAGGATTACGAAGATGCCAACACGCAGTTCCTCGGCGCTCAAGAAGGCGTCTGCCATCTCATCACTTGTCGTCGTCATCAAAGTTTCTCCACCGGCCTCATTGCCGCCATCAAGCAGACATCATGCTCTCGAATCAAACTGCAATATTGCCCTGGCAATGCTCTCCAGAGGCAAGATATCGTCCACTGCCTGCAACTTGATCGCCTCTTTGGGCATGCCAAAAACGACACAGGTCTCCTCGTTCTGGGCAATGGTGCGGGCTCCTCCGTCATGCAACACTTTCATGCCGCGTGCACCATCATCACCCATGCCGGTCATGATGATGCCCAGGACATCGCGACCAGCGCAGTCTGCCGCAGACCGAAACAACACATCCACCGAAGGTTTGTGACGATTGACGGGTGGACCATCGAGCACTTGGACGTAATACTGACCGACCGCCTTGCGCAGTTGCATGTGCAATCCTCCCGGTGCGATCAGGGCCACACCGCGCTCCAATCGATCGCCGTCCTTGGCTTCACGCACGTCCATGGCGCAAATGCCGTTGAGGCGTGTCGCGTACATGGCCGTGAACTTCTCCGGCATGTGCTGCGTGATGGCGATTCCAGGTGCATCCGCGGGCAAACTGGTCAACACCAGTTCCAATGCCTGGGTGCCACCGGTTGAACTCCCAATCACGACCGGCTTATTAAGTGCCAAGGTGTGTGTAGCGGTGGCGCCACCGGCCTGCTTGAGAACGCCCACAACCGGTGATGCGCCGGTACGCGCGCGCGGGCGGGACTTGGCCGCGGCCTTGAGCGTCTGGATCATTTCGCGACGGGAGTCGTCCAAGAACTGTTTAAGACCCAATTTTGGTTTGGCCAGTACCGCCACCGCACCAGCTGACAACGCCTCCAGCGCGACCTTACTGCCCTCGGTCGACAGCGTGGAACAGATCACCGTTGGGATCGGCGACTCCGCCATGATTTGGCGCAGGAAGGTCAGCCCGTCCATGCCTGGCATTTCAATGTCCAGTAACAACACATCCGGAGGATTCCTGGCAATGGCCGACATCGCCAGCAAGGGGTTGGGCGCGCTGCCGATCAATTCCACATCGGCATTGCCCGACAACATATGTGCCAGCGCCTGACGCACGACGGCGGAGTCGTCCACCACGAATACCCTAACGGCCATGGTCAGGGTCCTGCTGCGGCAACACGTTCTCCACCATCGGCGCATGTGGACCCACGGTCCATGAAATCTTGCGGTAGCCGTGACCACCTAAACACTGGTCCACGACCGCAATGTGGTGTGCGGTCAAATACTCCAATACCCAGTCAATATTGCTGGCACCAACGTGGCGTCGCGTGAAATGCTGCGGAAACATATTGCCACCGCCAAACACATAGGCATGGCACAAACGATGCGTCACACCTATGTCGCGAAGGCGCGCAAACATGTCCTCCATGGCACAGATGCCGTAGGCTGTATTGCCCGCATTCGCGGCGTTGGGCCGCCCCACATACACGATGTGGCACATCGTGGCTACGGTACGCCGGGGATCGGTCAGGATCACCGCCACACATGAACCCAGAAGGGTTTTAAACTGGTCCCCGGCAAGGCCCAGCGCCACGTCACCGGGCATCAACTCATGAACCGCGCTGCTCGGCTGTTGCAGCTTGAGTATGGGCTGTTTTGAGTGTGAAACCATGGTATTGCGCACCAGCAAATTGTTGAGAGAGTCTCACCGCGAACTCAGCATGGGCTTGCGAAAGGCGCCCGGTTGCACCGGTTGCAGTGGCGTCTCGCAATTGACGCGCCCTTCAGCCGTGCCGAGAAAAAACAGGCCGCCCGGCCGCAGCGTGGCCAACACACGGTCCACTACCGCACGCTTGGTGGGTGCATCAAAATAGATCAACACGTTTCGCAAGAACACAACGTCAAACGGGCCCAGACCATTGAAAGCCTTGCAGAGATTGAGCTGGCCAAATTGAACGCGTTGACGCAATTTATCGACAACCATTGATTGCCCCTCGGCGGGTCCATTGCCTTTGAGGCAGTAGCGTTTGAGCCGCTCTGGTGACACCTCACGCAACCGGTCGTTTGGGTACACCGCTTCTTTGGCGCTCAGTAGAACGCGGTGACTAATGTCGGTGGCCAGTATGGACCAATCTGGGCCAATTCGGCCGGCTGTCTGCAACTCCGACAACAACATGGCGGTGCTATACGCCTCGTCGCCAAAGGACGATGCGGCACTCCAAATCGCCAGTGGTGACTGGCTCCTGCGGGCGATCAGTTCTGCCTCCAGCAGTTCGTAATGCTTGGGTTCACGAAAAAAGTAAGTCTCATTGGTGGTGAGCAAGTCCACCGCCATCTGAAATTCGGCAGCATTGGCCTCGTCCTCTAACACGGCGATGTACTCCGCAAAACCGCTCAGCGCAAGTTTCTGAATGCGCGAAGCGAGCCGCGATTGAATCAGTGACTTCTTGGACTCGTTGAACGACAGGCCGACGGCCTGGTACATGATCTCGCCTATTCTCTTGAACTCTCGCTCGCTGAAATCGAGGGTCGCCATCGTCAGGCTGCCGGCAGCACTTTGCGGATCGTTGCAGCCAGTTCACGAGGCACGAACTTTGCAACGTAGGCATCGGCCCCCACACTCTTGACGTGGTTCTCGTTGGTGGTTCCTGTAAGCGAAGAATGGATCACCACCGGAATGGCCTTGTACCGCGGGTCCTGCTTCATCAGACGGGTCAAGGTGAAGCCGTCCATTTCCGGCATCTCCAGATCAGTCAGCACGACGGCCACCTTGTCGTGGACCGTCTTGCCCTCAGCTTCCGCTTCCGCAGCAATAGACTGCAGTCGCTCCCATGCCTCCTTGCCGGTCTTGGTCATGATATAGGGCGCGTTCATCGCCTGTAGACCCAACTCGATCACCGAGCGGGCGACCGCCGAATCGTCTGCGACCAGGATGAACGAGCCTGGCGGCAGTTTGAGGGCCGGTCCCACCACATCCCGATTGATCTCTTCCTTGGTTGCAGGCATGACAAGCTTGAGAATTTGCTCGACGTCGAGTACCTGCGCCAAGCGAGTGTCGGCGGTGACACCGTCCAAGCGGGCAATACCGGTGATCAACGCTCCGGCATGGCTGCCTTCGGCCGGCAGCACCTGGTCCCAATCGAGGCGCACAATTTCGTTGACACCCTCCACCGCAAATGCCTGAACCGTGCGCGCGAACTCGGTCACCATCAAGATGGTGAGCCCTTTTTTCGGCGTGCAGCCCACCACGGCGGGCAAGTTGATCACCGGGATGATCTGCCCCCGAATATTGGCAACGCCCATCAAGTGCTCATGAGCATTGGCAAGTGCGGTGATGGCAGGCATCACCAGCACCTCTCGCACCTTGAAAACATTGATACCAAACAACTCGCTGCGACCCGTGCTGGGCGCCTCCCCGAGCCGAAACAGCAGCAACTCGAACTTGTTGGTTCCGGCAAGCCGGGTGCGTTCGTCGATTTCTCGCTGCGCGGTTCTCATGGGATTGGTCTCTAACGGGCTATCAATAGGGTTTGAAATTGGCTTTGCCGCCCCGCACGGGCACCGTAGCCAGCGGGGCGTTCAGTCTGGCGGCGGGTCGATTCACACCGGGCGGACCTCGTCGCTCCGCGCCAACACCGATCTCAAAGCGATTTCGGATCGACGAATCCTCGTCCCCGGTCTTGAAGAACGCAATGCTCTGCTGCAACTGCTCGGCCTGGCCCGAGAGCTCCTCGCTGGTGGCGGCCAGTTGCTCCGAGGCCGAGGCGTTTTGCTGCGTCGCCTTGCTCAGTTGTCCCATGGCGCCGCCAATTTGCACCACCGATTCGCTTTGCTCGGCACTGGCCGCCGCAATTTCCTGCACCAACTCACTGGTCTTTTGAATGCTGGGCACGATCTCGTCGAGTAGCTTGCCCGCGCGCTCGGCGGTGGAGACGCTGTTGGCGGCCAGATCACCGATTTCCTTGGCCGCCTCCTGGCTGCGCTCGGCCAGCTTTCTCACCTCCGCGGCCACCACCGCAAAGCCCTTGCCATGCTCGCCAGCGCGCGCCGCTTCAATCGCCGCGTTCAGCGCCAGCAGGTTAGTCTGGTAGGCAATGTCGTCCACGATGCCAATCTTGGCCGCAATTTGCTTCATCGCTATCACCGTCTGGCTCACCGCGCTGCCTCCCTCGGTGGCCTCCTTGCTGGCCTTGGTGGCCATGCCGTCGGTGACCTTGGCGTTGTCGCTGTTTTGGCTGATGGAGGCCGACATGACGTCAATGGAGGCGGTGGTCTCCTCCACGCTGGCCGCTTGCTCGCTGGCCGCTTGCGAGAGCGACTGCGCCGTGGCTGACACCTGGTTGGCCGCGCCGGTGAGTGCGTCCGAGGCCGCACGCACTTCGCCCATCACCCGCGTGAGGTTCTCGGCCGTGGAGTTGACGTTGTCCTTGACTTTGCCAAACAAACCTTCGTAGTCCCGCTC
>CXWL01020313.1_pt1 | contig 41632 bp, 36 predicted proteins | sample 590931 | NCBI WGS metagenome assembly CXWL01 (sample SAMEA3498368, study PRJEB10139) | groundwater metagenome | biome: water well; material: biofilm material | place: Germany | collected 2015-04-27 | reverse complement strand
GTCCGGATAAACACGGTAATGCCACGAGCCACTGACTGTTGCCGTCTCAATTTTTCAGCGGCTCGACTACAAAACTCGGCCAAGGCCTGGGACAATTCAAGATACGTGGTGATGCGTCGGCTGAAACTGCGTGAACAGATGATTTGCTGTTTATCCGGTGCGGTGTCTTCGAGCTCCAGGCACGGTGTCCCGTTCAATTCCATCACCGTTCTAGCCACGTTGATATTGATCTGAGCCTGTAGGCGCTGGCTGGGTTGACGGGCTAAATCCAGGACGGTGTAAATGCCGAGCTGGTTGAGCTTGGCTGCGGTGCGCGAGCCGATGCCCCAGACTTCGCCGACAGGCACAATCTTCATGAACTTTTCCCGTCGTACCGGATCGGACAAGTCTAAAACACCATCGGTCTTTTTAATCTTCTTAGCACCAAAACCGGCGAGCTTTGCCAAGGTCTTCGTCGGTCCCAGACCCACACAGACCGGAATACCGGTCGATCGCAAGACGGTCTTTCTGATTTTATGACCATAGGCAACCGAATTGCCATGACACACACCGGTCAAGTCCAAAAAGGCTTCGTCGCAAGAATAAATTTCTAGGCAAGGCGCAAATTCTTCTAAAGTCGCCATCACTCTCGCCGATAGGTCCGCGTAAAGAGAAAAATTGGAGGAGAAAAGTTGAATTTGATAGCGTTCGATCAAATCTTGAATTTGAAATACTGGCACACCGCGTTTAATTCCTAATTCTTTAACTGCCTGATTGAGCGCAACGAGACAAGCATCGTTTGAACTCATGACCGCAACGGGTTTGCCGATCAAGTCGGGACGAAAAAGGATTTCACAGCTGACATAAAATGCCTGGCAATCAACCAGGGCGATGAGTGGTTGCATTACAACGCATGAATGACATGGGTTACCACCCCCCAGATCACCATTTCTAGTTCTTCGTGGAGGATAATGGCTTGATAGTCAGGATTTTCGGCGGCGAGTTGCCATTGACCGTTCTTACGCTTCAGGCGTTTGACTGTCAGTTCGCCGTTCAGCGCACAAACAACAATTTTACCGGGTACTGGTTCTAGGGAGCGATCCACGACCAGAATATCATTGTCATGAATGCCGACACCGATCATAGACAGGCCTTGGGCGCGAACAAAAAAGGTGGCCGACGGTTTTTGTACCAGCAGCTCGTTTAAATCCAGGCTTTTTTCTGAAAAATCGTCGCAAGGACTGGGAAAACCGGCTGAAACTTTGCCATTGAACAGAGGAAGTAACACGCTCTGCGGTATTGGACGGGGAAACAGAATTTCAGCTATAACGTGGCGCATAAAAACAACGAGGCAAAGATAGGTAAAATGACAGTATAGAACTTTGTTCTCTATCCGTTCTTATTTATTCTTTCACATCGGCTCGTTGAAGTCCACATGACGGAATCGTGCGCAAAAAAAAATCGGCACAACTCTATCAAATTGTGCCGATCCGTTGCTTCCGTTCTTGCATTTACTCCAACCTCATTCTAGTTGATGCTGAATGAATGACAAGCGTTAACGTAGTGAAGATGTGAACAAATTCACGCTCTCAGGTTTTCCATCCTGATAAAACACGGTAATAATAAGGGGTGCTAACTACCCAAATTTTATTAGTCTCTGGATGAGTGAAGTTGATCTAGGTTTTATTTATATCAACTAGCGAGGATTTTCAAGTGTGCCGGTGTCAGCGGTTTATGATTACCATCACAACCTTGTTTATGAAGTTAAGTGTAGAATCTTGATTTCATAATTCGAATTTCTTGCACTTATCCGCAATTTCCATCTCAGATTAACTGATTCTATAAATTCACTTTTTCTCACATTAAGTGATTTTATCGGCATGGAAATTTACTGAGGAGCGGCTCAATAAAATTGCCGGCTAGGCCGAACCAAACATTCCACCGTGCCCTGCGTGGCTTCATCGCATTGCGCTCGGTGAATTCAAACGTAAGACTCTTATACAGAAAAATGCAAAGATCAAATTTTTTAAATTTTAAAGACAGTGATTTAGATAAAACTATATACCGTATTATTTCGATTGAAAGGCTTATTCAACTTTATAAAAATAATGAAAACACTCTTGTTAAGCCAGATGCTTGGGATGATCCCTATGAGAATTTGATTCTGAAGTCAAAAGTAAAACAACTATCAGGAGAAATTATTAGTTATGGCTTTCATACGCACTTCTATGGACAGTGCTGGACATTACATCAGGCATCAGATGCCATGTGGAGAATATATTCAAATGATAAAAAAGGTGTACGGATTCGAACCACAGTAAGAAAATTAGCAAATAGCTTAAGTGGTTCTGATGTTAAGCTTCCAGATGCAAAATGCTTCATTGGAAAAGTAAGGTATCTACCGAATAAGAAATTGATTGCTTTTTCAAACTCTGTTTATTCAGTTTATGAAGATGGTTCGTTAGCAGTAGCTAACTTATTTGACTCATTGTTAGTTAAACGGACAGCTTTTAGTCATGAAAAGGAGGTTCGTTTACTATATGGAGATCTGACTTCTGACACTTCATCTATGCTATTTACTTATAGATTTGATCCGCATGAGACAATCGATCAGTTCATGCTCGATCCAAGGTTGACATATAGTGAATATATTGAATGTAAATCACATATAAAGTCTGAAACTGGAGCAAAATGCGAAATTAAGCGCTCGCTACTATACGCTGCACCTGAGGAAGTAGTGTTAAATGTTAAAAAAGCCTAACGAATAAGGTTAGAGGTTGTTGAGAGATCACTTTTTAAACACAATTTCACGTTCACTCGTAACTACAGGATCGGCTGGTTTTGAAGTTGACGCTAAAGGCTGAGCTTCAATGCGCTGGTTTACTTCTTTCACTGACTTGACCAATGCGGCGTTCTTATGTGTGAGCTCAGCGATCCTCTTGTTTGCTGCTTCTAGTGCCTCTCGGTTGGTAGCGCTTGGCTGTACGATTAAGGTGTCGGGAGATGTTGTTTTCTCTTTGATGGACACACCACCTATCGCGATTGCAACGACTAGGACAACAGCACCGAAAGCCATAAAGAACAGGCCTGGGCCTGTTCCAGAAAAAATGATCTTCATGGCTTTGGACTCAAACTTGAGGTTTCCTTCTCCAATGGTGAGCCCCTTCACAAATAGGCGGTAACCGAGATAACCAAAGAATATTGCACCCACGATTATTAATAGGCGCTCTATTCCTCGGAAGACGATTGGGTCCATGGTTTTCCTCTAACAATTAGATAGTTAATCGTATATTTACCACGAAATCTGTGTCGCCACAAAAAATTTGTGAACTGCAATGACTTTCCTTTCCGTATATCACCCAAACAGCGCCAACATACGTTATGCTTTTAAAAATTATGAAATAAGAGGGGCAATATGAGCTATCTAGACTTTGGTGTGTTAGTGACACTATTTCTTGGTTTATGGAACACACTCCAAGGCTATTACGCTACCCGCAAGGCTAGTTTCATTAATACGGTTACAAGTCAGCGTGTACTGTGGATTGAGCAGCTTCGGCAAGATATTTCCACATTTTCTGGTCTTACCTATATGTGGTGCACTTCGGAGCTGGAGGATAAACCCGAAGAGGCCGAAGTTCTCAAAGAACTGGATCGACTCCGGCATGTCATTCGTTTGCGGTTAAACCCTAAAGGTGAGCACGACCAAAAAATTGAAGAATTTATAAAGCGTATTCCAACACTTACTCACCCCACCAAACGCACGGAATTGTTGACTACCTTGGAAGACCTGATCACCACAACCCAAGAGCTTCTTAAAGAAGAATGGGAAAAGGTCAAAGCGGAATCAATGGACGGCAACCTTAAAAAAATCAGATGTAAGAGGGTACAATAATTTTGTTGCGGAAACGGTAAGTATTGCGACAGTTTTTTGAAGTGGCAAAAACTGTGCCTTGCATGCCGCAAATATCAGTTGCGAAATGAAAGCATGAAATTCGGTTACCCCAAATACCCCCTCATTTACAAAGTATCCAGCCAACCTTGCACCTTTTTTACTCTGGATTGATCTCCCAATGACTTAAACAAATTAATACTCTTTTGATAAGCCTGTTTTGCCTGTTTTTTGCGGCTTTGTTGTTTATAGACATTCCCCAAGTTGCCGTAATTAATAGCTATGCCTTCCTTGTCGTCTAGGCTTTCGTGCAATGTTAAGGCTTTTTGATAAAATTCGATGGCTTTGATCAGGTCTCCACGGGTTTTATACACAAATCCCAAGTTGCCGTAATCATTCGCCATACCTAGTTTTCTACCCAGGCTTTCATTTATTGATAAGGCCTTTTGATGATATTCTGCGGCTTTATCCGGGTTTCCACGCGTATCGGATTGATAAATAAGCCCCAAGCTGCTGTAATCTGCAGCCATACCTGGCTTGCTACCCAGGCTTTCATCAAGCTTTAACGCCTTTTGAAAAAAATCTAGGGCTTTGTCCAGGTCCCCACGGTTTAGATAGATATTCCCCAAGTTTCCAAATTGATCTGCCACGCCTTCCTTATTGCCCAGACTTTCATGGAGCGTCAATGAGTTTTTATAATATTCGGTGGCTTTGCTTAGGTCTCCGCGAGTTTTATAGACACTTCCCAAGTTCCCATAAGCCCCTGCAATTGCTTCTTGAGAATGCTGCACCTCGCCCAATATAAGTACTTTGCTGAAAGCGGCAATAGCGTCATCCAAGTCACCGATACGCATCAGTAAATGACCAAGACTATTCCAACTCATTATGTTATCAGGGTCTAGTTCTGTAGCACGGCGAAAGGCTTTCAAGGCTTCCTGAGTATTATCCAAATAGGCTAGCGCACCAAAGACTCGGTAGGCTTCCGCAGTTTGTTTTACCTGTTGTTCACCTTTTTGAACAACTTTGGTAATCATGGTCTTCACCTGGGCGGTATTGCCTTGGGCTAAGGAATCTAATGCCGCTTTGACCTGTGTGTCAGTGCCGCTAATATTTTTGCCTTTACTTAACGCAGTCACCGCTTCGGTCAAGGCTTTAATTTGTTCATCTTTTGCTTGTGTATCAAGCTGGTATGTATTGGTCAATGTTTTAACAATTTCTTCGACACTCGCAGAGTTCATACCAATAATTACTTCACCATTGGTAACGATGGCGTTTCCACTGCTAGTGCTTGTCGCTGTGATGTTTCCAGAACTGACGATTCCTCCACTATTGGAAGCAGACACCGTAGGAACGAATTCATTTGGCTGCACAGTAAAATGCAGATAGGCTTGCCAACCTCCTGTGATGACAATCAGTAACCCGCTACCGATAAAAGCGAGTATTTTCTGATTTTGTTTGATGGACAACCAATTCCAAGCGTTGCTTAACAGATTCATTATCCTGATTTACACCGTGAATACTGAAACGGATGATAAATGAAGAAGTGCGTTATAGAAAATATATTTGTCGTTGGTGGATTAAAGCCCTAATCCTTGGCAGGTCGGGCTGATAAAGGTAGTATCCGAGTGATACTTTATTCACATAAAGGCGAGGGATTTACTGATCCCCTATCGGGGACTTTAAAGATGAAAAAGTAGGTCTTAAAAAGTCAGGGTGAAACTTTATTACGACCTCAATAATTTTCAAATGGTACCTAAGCGTCTTCTTTTGGACACGAAATAGCCACTCACTTCTGGTGACATCATCTGGCACTGAAAACTAAAGTGGGTTTGGATGTTTAAGCGCTAACTAGGTCTAAAATAAGTGCTTAGATCATGTTTTTCGTTTTTCATGTCCAAAATGTTAGACTTGCTTTCGCCAATGTGCGAAATATCAATCATTAATATCAATTAGCTTCTATTTAGGTCATTAAAAAGGACACCATTACATGGCGATAAAAAAATCGGAACTTTACTCATCGCTTTGGTCTTCCTGCGACGAATTGCGTGGTGGCATGGATGCCAGTCAGTACAAGGACTATGTTCTCGTCTTACTATTCGTCAAATACGTCAGCGACAAATATGACGGCGTTCCTTACGCACCGATTACTATTCCCGAAGGCGCCAGCTTTAAGGATATGGCCGCACTCAAGGGCAAGCCTGATATCGGTGACCAGATCAATAAGAAGATTATTGCGCCGCTGGCCAATGCCAATAAGTTGTCCGATATGCCGGACTTCAATGATCCCAGCAAGTTGGGCAGCGGACAAGAAATTGTAGACCGTCTGACCAATCTCATCGCCATTTTCGAAAACAAGGCGCTCGATTTCAGTAAGAACCGAGCGGAAGGCGACGACATTCTTGGCGATGCTTATGAATATTTGATGCGCCACTTTGCTACCGAAAGTGGTAAGAGCAAAGGTCAATTTTACACGCCTGCCGAAGTTAGCCGCGTTATTGCGCAGATTATCGGTATTCGCGATGCGAACACAACGAATGACACCACTGTTTATGACCCCACCTGCGGTTCAGGATCGCTGTTACTGAAGGTGGGTGATGAAGCTCATGCCAAGGTTACGCTTTACGGGCAGGAAAAAGATGCAGCCACCTCCGGCTTGGCTCGCATGAACATGATTCTGCATGACAATCCCACGGCTCTGATTAGACAGGGCAACACACTGGCTAATCCGTTATTTACCAGCGATAACGGTCAGCTCAAGACTTTTGATTACGTGGTTGCAAATCCGCCGTTCAGCGACAAACGCTGGAGCACAGGCATCGATCCACTCAATGATCCGCATGAGCGCTTCCAGCATTTTGGCACGCCACCAGGTAAGCAGGGCGACTATGCGTATCTGCTGCACATCGTTCGGTCACTAAAAAGCACTGGCAAAGGGGCATGCATTCTGCCCCATGGCGTTTTATTTCGCGGTAATGCCGAGGCCGACATTCGCAAGAATCTTATTCGGCGAGGTTATATCAAGGGCATTATCGGCTTGCCGGCCAATCTTTTCTACGGCACTGGCATTCCTGCCTGCATTATCGTGATTGATAAAGAAAACGCCCATACCCGCAAAGGCATTTTTATGATTGATGCCAGCAGCGGCTATATGAAGGACGGCAACAAGAACCGCTTGCGCGACATGGACATCCACCAGATGGTCGATGTTTTCAACAAACGGCTGGAAATTGCCAAATATTCGCGCATGGTTAGCGTTGAGGAAATCGAGAAGAACGAGTTCAACTTGAATATTCCGCGCTATATCGACAGCCAACAAGCCGAAGACATTCAGGACATCGAGGGACACCTGAAGGGTGGTATTCCATGTACTGACATTGATGCCTTACAGTCGTATTGGGAAGTTTGCCCACAACTTAGAGCAACGCTGTTCAAAGATAATCGTACCGGTTACCTGGATCTGGCCGTTCCCAAGCAAGCCATCAAGTCCACCATTTACGAACATCCAGAGTTCGTCACCTTCATTGAAAGCATGAATGCCTTGTTTGCAGATTGGCAGCAGCACAGCACCGAAACATTAAAAAGCCTAAAAGTAGATTGCCCCCCCAAGACAGTCATCACTCAGCTCGCCGAAGACTTGCTCGCTCATTACACAGACAAGCCGCTGATTGACAAATACGACGTATATCAGCATCTCATGGACTACTGGTCTGCGATTATGCAGGATGATTGTTACCTGATCGCTACCGATGGTTGGAAGGCATCGACCTACCGGATCATTGAAGTCAAGAAAAACAAGGAAGGCAAAATCGTTAAGGAATTCGACAAAGGCTGGACTTGTGACCTCGTGCCAAAGCCATTTATTGTCAACTGCTACTTTAAAGAACAGCAAGCTGCCATTCACGAGCAGGAAGCCGAACTTGAAAGTATCAGCGCCCAAATCACCGAACTGGAAGAAGAACACGGCGGCGAGGAAGGTGCATTCTCAGAATTGAATAAGATAAACGGCAATAATGTAATTGCCAGATTGAAAGAAATCAAAAGCGACCAAGAGGCCAAAGAAGAGTATGAAATTCTCCACGGCTGGCTTGTATTGAGCGCAAAGGCGGTTGAGCTCAAGAAAGCAATTAGAGTTGCCGAAGCCGCACTTGACACATTGGCTTACAATAAATACCCGACACTCACCGAGACCGAGATCAAGACCTTAGTGGTGGAAGACAAATGGCTCAGCGCCATCAGTGCCGCCATCCATGGTGAAATGGACCGCATCAGCCAAACACTAACCCAGCGCGTGAAGGAGTTGGCCGAGCGTTACGAAACCCCAATGCCGAAACTGACTGAAACAGTAGTAAAACTCAGCGAAAAAGTGGATGCACACCTGAAAAAAATGGGGTTCCAGCCATGACCCAAATCAAGCCGTTGCCACTAGAACACGATATTGAAACCAAAGCGGTATTGAAAAAACTCGCCAAGGCGCATCAGGCACTGGCGGAGCTGAAAGGTGTCGTGTCCGGCATCCCCAACCAAAGCATCTTAATCAGCACGCTGTCTTTGCAGGAGGCCAAAGACAGTTCTGCGATAGAAAACATCATTACCACCCATGACGAACTGTACCGCAGTGACAGCATTGCGCGGCACTTTGTTACCGTGGCAGCGAAAGAAGTGCATAATTACGCGACCGCCTTGCGTAATGGCTTTGAACAGGTCCAACGTACGGGATTACTTACCAACAACGATATATTGACCATACAGGCCGGTATCGAAGAAAACCGCGCAGGCTTTCGCAAATTGCCGGGTACCGCCCTGAAAAACAACCTGACGGGCGAAACCATTTACACCCCGCCGCAGCATCCCGATGAAATCACTGGTCTGATGACCAATTTGGAACGCTTCATTAATGAAGACGACCTCTGCGATTGGGATGCGCTGACCAAAATGGCCGTAATTCATCACCAATTTGAAAGCATCCACCCTTTTTACGACGGCAATGGCAGAACCGGGCGTATCATCAACATCCTGTATTTGGTGCAACACGGCCTGCTGAACAGCCCTGTGCTGTATTTAAGCCGTTACGTCAACCAAAACAAAGCCGATTATTACCGTCTGCTTCAAGCCACCCGCGACACAGGTAACTGGGAAGACTGGCTGCTTTACATGTTAGACGGCGTTGAGCAAACCTCGCGGCAAACCACCAGCTTGATTATCGGTATCGTTGCGTTGATGCAGCGGCACAAGCACACCTTGCGTGAACAACTACCCAAGATTTACAGCCAGGATTTGATTAACAATTTGTTCCGGCATCCCTACACCAAGATTGACTTTGTAATGGAGGAGTTGCTGGTGCATCGCAACACGGCAACCAAATACCTTGATGAACTGGTGCATATCGGCCTGCTTTCCAAACACAAGCTAGGCAAAGATAATTACTATCTCAATGACGCGTTGTATGGGCTATTGCATAATGTAGGAGCCAAAAGCGAGTGAACGGTAAGCACATGAGCAACGCACACAATAAAAACGATTATGTGTGCATGAACGCAAGACATGCACAAAAAATCGTCTTTTCTTGTGCATGTAAGCAAAACATATCACCCAAACTGCATTTTCTTGTATACGTTAGGCCAATCAATAGGTCAGAAGCCTTCTCACGCATTGATCTGAAACTGAATTTTCGGGAGGTGGAGCAGTGATTAACGAACCAAAGTCCGGTTATTTATGCCCGGCTGGATACAAACAGACTGAGGTTGGAGCTATACCAGAAGATTGGGAGTTTGTGACAATTGGATCCATAGTTACAGACTTTAGAGGCGGTGCGCCATTTAAACCATCGGACTTCACGAAGTCAGGTTTTAAAGTTCTTCCAAAAGGTGGAGTAGGTCGAACCGGGTGGTTGAAAATTGAAAACTCAGACCTTCAATACTGCTCGATGGAATACGCTATGACCCACTTGCGAAATCAAGTTGATGAGTCATTTACCATAGTAGTATTACGCGATCTTGTTCCTAGCGGACCGAGTATCGGTTTGATGGTTCAAATCAGGGGACGAGAGTTATTCGTTCTTGCTCAGGGAGTATATGGCTTCAAGGTTAATCAGGCCAATGTCCCAGGTTATCTTGTCCAACTTTCAAATACTTGGTGGTATCGAAAACTGGCGAATTCCATTATGGTTGGCAGTACGCAAGTGCATATCACTAACACTGCATTAAAACTTGCAAAGATTCCTTTACCACCCAAAGCCGAACAAGAAGCCATAGCCGAGGCATTGAGCGATGCGGATGCCCTCATCGAATCCCTGGAACAACTAATCACCAAAAAACGCCAAATCAAACAAGGTGCCATGCAGGAATTGCTCACCGGCAAAAAGCGTTTGCCGGGGTTTAGTGGGGAGTGGGAGTTTAAGCGGTTGGGGGATGTGGCAGACCCCAATCAAAAGTGGAGTTTTACGGGCGGACCTTTTGGCTCAAATTTAAAATCTTCTGATTACATCGATGACGGAGTAAGAATAATTCAGCTTCAGAACATCGGAGATGGCGAATTTTACAACGACTCTGCGGTGTTTACCTCGTTAGAAAAGGCCAACGAACTACTAAGTTGCAATATTTACCCGGGAGAAATCATTCTTTCAAAGATGGGAGACCCTGTCGCAAGGGCTTGTATCATTCCTTCACACCATGAACGATATCTGATGTGTTCGGATGGAATACGCTTGAAAGTCGATCCGAAGAGATTTAACACCTACTTCATTTATATCTCGATCAATGCACCAGACTTTAGAACTCGTGCCGAAAATGCGGGTACCGGTTCTACAAGAAAACGGATAGGCTTGACTGAACTGCGAAACTTGGAGCTTCTATGCCCGGAACTCCCTGAACAAACCGCAATTGCCACTATCCTTTCCGACATGGATGCCGAGATCGCCACCCTGGAAACCAAGCTCGCTAAATCTCGATCAATTAAACAAGGGATGATGCACAACCTGCTCACCGGAAAGATTCGACTGCTATGACAATTGGCCAAACAGAACGCGCAACGCAAAATCGTGTTGTAACCTTATTCCAGGATGAACTTGGCTATCGTTACTTAGGTGATTGGTCTGACCGTCCGAATAACAGCAACATCGAGGAAGGACTGTTCACAGCCTTTCTTAGTAAGAGCGGATACAGTTCTGCTCAGATTAGCCGCGCGATTGATAGGCTGCGCACTGAAGCAGGCAACCCTAACCGTAGTCTCTACGACAACAACAAGGCGGTATACAGCCTGCTAAGATTCGGTGTGCAGGTGCAGGCGGCGGCGAGCGAAAACAATGAGTCGATCAAACTCATCAATTGGGATGATCCCGCGCAAAATGATTTCGCCATCGCCGAGGAAGTCACTCTCCACGGCAACACCAAGCGTAGGCCCGATTTGGTGCTTTACATTAACGGCATCGCTGTGGGTGTGATTGAGCTGAAGAACAGCCGTGTCTCAATCAGCGACGGCATCCGCCAAAACCGTTCGAATCAGCAACCGGAATTTAATGCCTGGTTCTTCAGCACTGTGCAGTTGATTATTGCGGGCAACGATTCGCAGGGACTGCAATACGGCACTATTGAAACAGAGGAAAAGTATTTCCTGAAATGGAAAGAAGAGGAAGCCGATAACAGCCGCTTCAAGCTGGATAAATATCTGCTCAAACTATGTGACAAGGAACGACTGATCGAATTGATGCACGACTTCGTCTTGTTCGATGGCGGTGTGAAAAAGCTGCCGCGCGCGCACCAGTATTTCGGCATTAAGGCGGCGCAAACATTTATTAATCGCCGTGAGGGCGGCATCATCTGGCACACCCAGGGCAGCGGCAAGAGCATCGTCATGGTATTGCTGGCCAAGTGGATATTGGAGAATAATTCTAACGCCCGCGTTGTCATTGTCACTGACCGCGACGAGCTGGATAAACAGATCGAAGGCGTTTTCATCGCTGCGGGTCATACCATGACCCGTGCCAATAGTGGCCGCGACCTGATGAACCAGCTCGGACAAGCCACGCCACGTTTACTCTGTTCGTTGGTACATAAATTCGGCAAAAAAGGCGTTGAGGATTTCGAGCAGTTCATTAAGGAACTGGAAGCCCAACCCAGCCAGACAGTAGGTGAAATATTCGTGTTTGTCGATGAATGTCACCGCACTCAAAGCGGCAAGCTGCACCGTACCATGAAGGCATTAATGCCTAATGCTGTGTTTATCGGCTTCACCGGCACACCTTTGCTCAAGCAGGATAAAGCCACCAGCCTGGAAACCTTTGGCGGCTACATCCACACCTACAAATTCAGCGAAGCAGTGGAAGATCAGGTCATACTCGACTTGATTTATGAGGCACGGGATATAGACCAGCATCTCGGCTCACAAGATAAGATCGATGCCTGGTTTGAAGTCAAAACTAAGGCGCTCAATGATTGGCAAAAGGCCGCTCTGCGTGAGCAATGGGGTACGATGCAGAAAATTCTCAGCTCAAGGTCGCGCATGGATAGGGTGGTAGAAGATATTATCTTCGACTTTAGTGTCAAGCAACGATTGAATAATTCCCGAGGCAATGCCATCCTGGTAGCTTCCAGTATCTATGAGGCGTGCAAGTATTTTGAGCAATTCCAGAAAACGGTGTTTAAAGGCAAGTGCGCGGTTGTCACTTCTTATAATCCACAGGCGCAAGACATTACCTTGGAAGATACCGGAGCCAATTCGGAAACAGACAAACAGTTTATCTACAACACCTACACCTCATTGCTGAAAAACGTGGAGGCGCTGCCAGGTAAATCCAAGACCGAGACTTACGAAGACCATGCCAAGAAATTATTCAAGGAACAACCCGCCAACATGAAGTTGTTGGTTGTAGTCGATAAGTTACTGACGGGCTTTGATGCGCCGAGCTGTACTTATCTTTATATCGACAAGAGCATGCAGGATCACGGGCTTTTCCAGGCTATTTGCCGTACCAACCGCTTAGATGGCGAGGATAAGGACTTTGGTTACATTGTCGATTATAAGGACTTGTTTAAAAAGGTAGAAAACGCAATTGCCGTTTATACCTCAGAACTAGACCATAGTTCGGGCGGTGCCGATCCCGAGATTATGCTGCAAGATCGTTTGGAAAAAGGCCAGGAACGTCTGGATAATGCACTGGAAGCCGTTGCCTTGCTCTGTGAGCCAGTAGCACCACCCAAAGGGGAACTGGAACATATCCATTATTTCTGCGGAAATACTGAAATTCCGGACGACTTGAAAGCGCATGAACCTCAACGTGCGGCACTTTATAAAGCCACCGTCGCATTAGTGCGAGCCTATGCCAATATTGCCGATGAACTGAGCAAAGCGGGTTACAGTGATGCCGAGATCAAGCGTATTAATCAGAAACTGGATCAGTATCTGAAACTACGCGAGATTATTCGTAATGCGAGTGGTGAAAACCTTGATCTGAAGGCTTACGAGGCGGATATGCGGCATCTGATTGATACCTATATCGAAGCCGATGAACCCAGGAAGATTTCGCCTTTCGACGACATGCCATTGCTGGAGTTGATCGTCAAAACCGGCATTGCCAATGCGATCAACAGCCTGCCGAATGGACTAAAGGGCAATAAGGAAGCTGTCGCGGAGACTATCGAAAACAATGTCAGAAGCAAAATCATCAAAGAACACCTGAATGACCCCGCCTATTACGACAAAATGTCTGCGCTGCTGAACGAACTGATTGAAGCGCGCAAAGCCAAGGCCATTGAGTATGAGGACTACTTGAAAAAGATTGCCGAGTTGGCGAAGAGGGTGGATGCCGGCCAGAGCATTGACACACCCAAGACCTTAGATACGCCAGGCCGTCGTGCGCTCTATAATAATCTCAATCAAAATGAGGAGTTGGCCATTAAAATTGATGAGACCATCAAACGCACTCGACCCGATGGCTGGCGTGGCATTCAGACACGTGAACAGGTTATCAAAGCAGCGCTTTATGGCGTATTGCAAAACGTTGATGAGGTAGAGCGTATTTTCTTAATTATCAAGGCACAAAGCGAATATTGATGGTCATGCAAATTGAGCTGGGGGATATTGCTGTGGATGTTGTGCAGAAAGACATCAAGAATATCCATTTAAGTGTATATCCACCGGCTGGCAAGGTTCGTATTTCAGCGCCGTTGCGCATGGACATTGATACTATTCGCGTGTTTGCCATTACCAAACTCGATTGGATAAAGCGTCAGCAGCAAAAGCTGCGCGAACAAGCGCGTGAAACACCGCGGGAATACATTGACCGCGAAAGTCATTACGTTTGGGGAAAGCGCTACTTACTCAAAGTGGTTGAAAAAGACGCTGCACCGGAAATTGAGCTAAAGCACAATAAAATGCTCCTTCACATTCGACCAGGAACCAGTGACGGCATAAAACAAGAGATTCTTGAAGCCTGGTATCGCGAGCAGCTAAAAGAAGCTGCCCCGCTGTTGATCGCAAAATGGGAGCCGCATATGGGCGTGAAAGTGGAAAGGTTTTTTGTGCAAAAAATGAAAACGAAGTGGGGCAGTTGTAGCCCAGGCACTAAGCGCATCCGGCTTAATACTGATTTGGCCAAGAAGCCGCCCGAATGCCTCGAATACATCATCGTGCATGAGATGACTCACCTACTGGAGCCCACTCATAACAGCCGTTTTATAACATTGATGGATCAGTTCATGCCGAAATGGCGATTTTACAAAGAAGAGTTGAACCGGTTACCGGTTAGGCATGAGAAATGGAGTTATTAAGTTGAAGCTAGGGCAATACTAAGGGTACTTCACACCATTTAGGGAGCAATGGAACGTAAAACCTGGATAAGTAACCTTTTTGCACCTATCTGAAGCGCAGCCTGAAAACGTAATCAATATCCAGTCAATAAGTTGAGTATTCTTCGATAATGATGACCTGACATCCTTATTTCAAAGTTTATTGTCAAAAAATAATTAAGAGGGCGTAAGTAATGAAAACAATATCAATCTTCAATAACAAAGGTGGGGTAGGTAAAACTACTTTAACCTTTCATTTGGCACACGCTCTTTCAGAGATCGGCAAACGAACTCTAATAATTGATCTAGATCCTCAATGCAATTTGACAATATTAAGCATGGACTCAGAGAAATTACATCAAATATGGGAAATTGAAGACAATTTTATAGCTGATTTCGAATCCGCAAAGAATTGCGTATCAGCTGCAAGTTTCGAGAAAATAACTAACGATACTCGCTCTATCCACTTTCTCTTGAAACCAACCGAAGATGGTGTTTCTGATATTACAGCCATAAGCATACCCTACAAGTTGTCTAAAAACCTGGATTTGATTCCAGGCCGACTTACGCTTCACATGTATGAGGAAACCATTGCAAACCGCTGGTCTGATGCTTATCAGGGCGCTCCGTTGGCAATCCGAACCCTCACAAAAATTCGAGCATTGGCAATCCAATACGCGGAAAGGCTCGGTTATGACATAGTTATTTTTGATACATCCCCAAGTCTAGGAATATTGAATAAACTAATTATTTCAACTACTGATGGATTTGTAATACCTTGTATGCCTGATATGTTTTCTCTTTATGGCATTCGAAATATTGGCGACTCCTTGAAAAAATGGAAGGGGCAGTTTGATACGTTATATAGTTTGCTGACCCCAGAAAAGCGCTCTTTATTTCCTAAAGATTTTGTACATTTATTGGGTTATACCATTTATAACGCAAAGAAATATGCTGGTAAAAATAACGATTGGGATTTGGCGGTCTCGCATTACAATTATGCAGCTCAGATACCCACAACAATTGAAAAATACGTAGATCAAACGATTTGGGATAAATTGTCTCACGACACCCTAAAGCGGCCTATTGGGGGAACGGCTGTTATGCATACTCACAACACTCTTCCTAATATGGCACAAAAATATCATGTGCCAATTTGGAAGGTTCCTGCTTACCCATCACTTGAAACAGATGATATTTCTACAATTGCCGGAAATAGAACAGTCTATGAATTGACTCGCTCAAAATACTTTCAATTTGCTCAAGACTTGTTAAGCAGAATTGAGGTGTAGTTTCATGAATAAAATGATTGACTGCCAACCGTTAATTGAAAAATATAAATCTGATTATCAAGATTTTGATCTCTTGCGGCGCCACATTGTAGATTACTTCAGTCTTCATCCCAAGGCTGCGCCATACGTTCATTCTGTTAAATCACGACTAAAAGACCCAGATCACTTAGCAGAAAAAATCATACGAAAATGGAAAACTGATAATGCAATTTCGGTCGAAAATTTGTACTCAAAAATTACCGATTTTGCGGGGATCAGAGTACTACTTCTTCATCAAAAGCAATTTGATGGAATAAAAGATGCCATTGAATGGCGAATCAATAAAGGCGAGTGGATATTAGTAGAGACACCGAAGGCATACACGTGGGATCCAGAAGCGCAAAGTTACTTTGAAAGATTGGGTTTAGAGACACTCAAGAAAGAAAGTTTCTATACAAGTGTGCATTATTTGGTTAAGCAATACGAAGAATCGGATATATGCTGTGAAATACAAATTAGAACTCTTTTTGAAGAAATATGGGGTGAAGTTGATCATGCGATAAATTATCCAGAAAAGTCAGATAAAGAAGCATGTAGAGATCAGATTCTTGTGTTAGCAAAACTGATTGGTGCGGGAAGTAGGTTAGTTGATTCGATTTTTAATTCGTACGAAAAATAAATGGCTAATGTTTAGCCTAGTGGAGTATTAAGACCGAAAATGCGAATGTTTGCAGGCCGCCACACCTAGCCAATATAAATTGGTGTATGCGGCCATAACCTGACTTCATTTGATCGCAAGACGACCTCTTGATAGCATCGCTATCTTGCCAGCCAGCTAGGATGCTACCTGAAACCTTAGGAGTGCAGGCGTCTTCTGACATTTGCATCGCTGACACTGACTTTGAAAAATGACATGACATCAGACTTTGACGATAGTGTGTCAGTTTTGAGTATACCTTGACCTGACAAGGTTCTCTACCGAAAAATCGCCTAAAATGTGTCAGATAGGGGTTGTTTTTTGAGGTATTGACAACTTTGCGTAAAGGTTTAGACTATAATCTGACACATTTACTATTTAATTTCGATTTTCAATGAAAGGACATCGCATCGGCTATATTCGGGTAAGCAGTTACGATCAAAATTTAGAACGACAGCTTGATGGTGTTCCTGTCGATAAAGTTTTTGAAGACAAAGTCTCCGGTAAGGATAAAAAACGCCCCGGGCTGGATGCGTTACATGAATTTGTCAGGGAAGGGGATACGGTTGTCGTGCATAGCCTGGATCGGTTGGCCAGGAACCTAAGCGACTTGCTCCATATCGTGCAGGGTTTTGTCCTTCGTGGCATTGCGGTTGAGTTTGTTAAGGAAAACCTTAAGTTCACCAAAGACCGGAATAACTTCGACGATCTTATGTTATCTGTCTTGGGTGCTGTTGCTCAATTTGAAAGAGCCATGATTGGCGAAAGGCAGCGTGAGGGTATCGCGCTTGCCAAAAAGCGTGGCGTTTATGACGGCAAGATCAAAAAAAGAAAGTTGAGCGACAGCCAAATTTCTGATATTAAGGTCAAGCTAGGGCAGGGCGTACCCAAGTCGCGTGTCGCAAAGGAGTTCGGGATTACACGGGAAACGCTTTACCAGTATCTTAATAAACCACTACCGATAGACTGAGGCTTAATGTTGATAACTTTATCATCTGCTGATACACTAGGTTATGCGCAGAGATCACGGGATTGACACCCTCATTGACTTACATGAACAGATTATTGAGCAGAACGGTGGTTACTGGATTAAGATCGAGGCATGGAAAGTAGAGGCCACCGAAGAGATTCCTCATGGAATTCGTTATTGTTTAACGTTGCATGAACCTTACGGAAAAAGGATATTGGGCTACGATAATGCGCATGCCATTAAACCGCCTAAAAAATTTAAATATGCCGGCAGAAAGTTAACTTATGACCATAAGCACAGGCATGTTAGCGACAAGGGCGTCCCCTATGAATTTCAGAGTGCAGACCAACTACTGGCTGATTTTTTCGCAGAAGTTGACCAAGTATTGAAGGAGATAGAACGGCAATGAAAAAAGCAATCGTGATCGGTATTATGTCGCAAGAGCGTGTGCGCGAACGGATATTGTCCATTGCTCGTGGCGAATACAAACCCAAACCGTCAGACCCCAAAATTTGGTTCACTTCGATGCGTTCTCTAGCTGAGGTTTTAAGCGATGAAAATAGGGCTCTCCTTAAAATCATTCAGGAAGCTAAACCGCAATCGATAACTTCATTGGCAGAAATTACGGGTCGTAAGACCAGCAACCTGTCGCGCACATTAAAAACAATGTCTAACTATGGCTTTGTCGAGATGCAGCGCGAAAAAAACCATGTCCGTCCAGTGGTCAACACGACTGACTTCATGATTGTTGCATGATGGACTAGAGGGGAGTGGGCATTAGAGCCTTTTGTTGAAAGACCCAAACTTAAGCGCTTGTGAGAAGCGCTATTTCGGGAGACCTCAACGCACATAAATAATGTTACATTTAAAATACCCCATTTTAATGGTATATAAAATTATTTATAAAATCAACAAATATTCATAATGGGCTAACCGCAAAAAGCAGCCGCTGCCAATGGCCAAATGTTAGTTTTCTGATCGCCTCCAAACGACCCACAACGGTCTCTCAGCTAGTTTTGGTAAATTTCTCAAAACCTGACGTTCAAACTGCTAAATTACAGGTAAACTCACTTTTCAAGATTTCATTCCTGTTGGGTTTCATTTTTAAAAGACTACATATACGGACCCAGTAGCCGAGAAACTAGACGATTTCCCTGAACGGGTGCGGACAGAGTCGGAAGTCGGGTCCAGTAAACATCAGGGAATTGTTATTTCAAAGATAACACATTATCTACTTCAACCAGACGTGAAATGTCAGTATCCTTCAAAGATGATTTTTTTTTCATAAAGGTAAGTGATTTTTCTATAAATGAACTGTAATATTACTATGGCAGAATGCGGGCTTCAGAGCTTTTTTACCAATATAGTTATAGTTCATTCAATTGGGACAGGTTTATGGTGACGGGTCTGTCGCTTTTCGTCAAATTATTAAAATAGCAAGCTCCAAAATACCACTTTTTATGATCATTTATCAAAATGGTGTAAATGCAGTTGTGGCGCTGGATACAGGCCGCTATTACGCATCTACGAACGAATCCTTACGGACGGCCGACTATAGTCGATGTATTTCGGTATATTTGCGAAGCACAACGGCAAGAATTCTTAACGCCTCTCCTGACGTTACATTTTCATTATGTGCTAAATTACAAGCAGCCCGATAATTGCCAGCTTGAGCGTTCAATTCAGCGTTATTCAAAAATACAATGCTATCGATAGACTTTGTTTTCTTAGCAAAATCCACTGCGTGTTTTGAAAATTGAAGTGCATGCTCTAGGTCGCCTAGAACTCTCGCCGCTTCGGCCAGTGTTTGGAAAACGCGGTCCTTAGCACTTTCGTCAGCGATTTTTTCGGCGACCGTTTCTACACGCATTAAATACGCCAAACCTAGAGATTTGTCACCTAAAGTTGCCGCCGCTGTGGCTAGGGCTTGAAAAACGAGTGCTTTAGACTTTTCGTCAGTGATTTTTTCGGCAGCCGTTTGTAATTGCGTTAAATACACCAAGCTCTGTTTTTTTTCATCTTGCGTTCCCGCCGCTCTGGCTAGGGCTTGAAAAACGTGAGCTTTAGAATATTCGTCAGTGATTTTTTCGGCAGCTGTTTGTGCGCGCATTAAATACGCCAAGCTTTGGGTTTTGTCGCCTAGTTTTCCCGCCGCTATGGCTATAGCTTCAATAAATTGTGCTTTTGACCCTACCATAGTGATTTTTTCGGTAGCTGTTTGTGCGCGCATTAAATACGCCAAGCTTTGGGTTTTGTCGCCTAGTTTTCCCGCCGCTATGGCTAGAGCTTGAAAAATCTTAGCTTTAATCTCTTCATGAGTAACATTTTCGGTAGCCGCTTGTAATTGGGTTAAATACGCCAACCCTAGCATTTTGTCACCTAGCGTTGCTGCAGTCGTGGCTAGAGCTTCAAAAACCTTACCTTCATTATCTTCGTAAGTTTTTTCGGCAGCCATTTGTGCTTTCTTTAAATATGTCAAGCTTTGCATTTCGTCGCCTAGCGTTGCCGCAGCCGTGGCTAGGGCTTCAAAAACTTCGGCTTTAATACTTTCGTCACCGATCATTTCGGTAGCTGCTTGTAATTGTGTTAAATACGCCAAGCCTTGGTCTTTGTCACCTAGGGTTGCCGCTGCCGTGGCTAGGGCTTGAAAAACAGTGGCTTTAACATGCTCACCAGAGATTGTTTCGGCAGCCTTTTGTAATTGGATTAAATACGCCAAGCCTTGGTCTTTTTCACCTATCTTAGCTGCCGCTGTGGCTAAGTCTTTAAAAGCGCCGGCTTTAAATGATTCGTCAGGGAATTTTTCGGCAGCCGCTAGTAATTGAGTTAAATACGCCAAGCCTTTGGTTTTGTCGCTTATCTTTGTCGCTGCCGTGGCTTGTGCTTCAAAGAACCCCCATGCATTATCATATTCGCCAATGGTTTCGATAACCACCTTTAATTGTTTTAAATCCTGCAAGCTTTGGCTTTCGTCCCCTAGGGTTGCTGCTGCCGTGGCTAGGGCTTGAAGAACAGAGGCTTTAAATGATTCGTCAGTGAATTTTTGGGCAGCAGTTTGTAATTGAGCTAAAAACGCCAAGCCTTGGGCTTTTTCACCTAGGGTTGCCGCCGCCATGGCTAGGGCTTGAAAAACGGCGGCTTTAGTCCCTTCCTCTTCGAAAGGGATTTTTTCGGTAGCCGTTTGTACTCGAATTAAATACGCCAAGCCTTGGGTTTTGTCGCTTAACGTTGCCGCCGCTGTGGCTAGGGCTTGAAAAACGGTAGCTTTAATTTCTGCGTCAATGGTTTTTTCGGCAGCTGTTTGTGCAAGCATTAAATACGCCAAGCTTTGGGTTTTGTCGCCTAGCATTGCCGCCGCCGTGGCTAAGGCCTGAAAAACGGTGGCTTTAATTCCTTCGTCAGTGATTTTTTCGGTAGCTGCTTGTAATTGTGTCAAATACGCCAAACCTAGCGTTTTGTCACCTAGCGTTACCGCCGCCGTGGCTAAGTCTTGAAAAACGGCGGCTTTAAACTTTTCTTCGGTGATTTTTTCGGTTACCGTTTGTAATTTGGATAAATACGCAAACCCTTGGATTTTGTCACTTAGGGTTGCCGCTGCCGTAGCTAGGGCTTGAAAAACAAAGGCTTTTTGATACTCACTAGAGATTGTTTCGGCGATTGATTTTTGAAAATATTCCAATTGATAGATATGTTTAATTTGTAAATTATCTTTAGTTATAAGTATCTTTTGATTCGTATCACGTCCAAATGCATCAGTAAGTACTAGATTAACGGCGCCTTGTTTAGCATCGTCCAAAGCATCAGCTTGGTTAACCTTTTCATTCAAATAACTCTCACAATCATAAATCTGTCCCTGTGGCAATGACCACCAGAATCCATAACCAAACACCGCCAACCCAGGCAACACCAAAAAGAAAGCAATGTTAGTTAGGCATTTCCGCCGACTGGCAATAATCAATGCCTCTTTATCACGTTGATTGTCTCCCCATACTAATGAGTGCTTTTGTTTATTGATTAATCGTAATTCGCTAAAGTTGAGTAAAAATCGCTTGATGCGATGATTACCCATCCATTCATTAGTGCGGCGTTCCAGTAAGGTATTGGCTTTTTCCACATCATCGGATAATTCGCCAACAAATGCCAATACTGAGGGAATTAATTTCTCATGGGTCAATTGGTATTTATTTAAGTGCAGTTGCTGATCATCAATGGTGAAGACTAAACGCGTACCGGCTGACCACTCTAATGCATCTTTTATTTCCTGTAAGCTTATATCATTGGCGCTGCTTTGAATTTCTTCCATGGTTAACTCACCCGCGCGAAAAATCCGGTTTCTATCAATCAAGGCGCGTAACACTTTTAACACGGATTTGCGTTTCTTGACAGGTAAAATATCCAGATTATTTTTGAGAAAGCTGTTTAACAAGCCTTCAACACCGCCCACTTTTAGAAAAGTGTCACGATTAAAACCCTCCTGTTAATGGCCAATTAAACTGAGCCAAAAATGGCCATTAATTTTGAGCCACTTTTTCAGACTTTCTTTTTATAAATAAATCTGAGACAGTCCCGGGATTTTATTCTGGGAGTGGCATGAAGGAGTGGTTTGTGATCCATAAGATCAAATCGTTATACGACAGTGGCAACGGCTTAACAGAGCGTAAGATTGCCAAAGAATTGGGTATTTCCCGTAATACGGTCAGTAAGTATTTAAAAATGCCTGAACCGGTCATTACTGTGCAGTTATCAGAAACAGACAGAACTAAAAAACTAGATGAATACCGCAACTATATTGTTCATCTGTTACAAACTTATCCCGGCCTGTCGGCAGTAAAGGTGTTGCGAAAACTAAAAGCAAAGGTTGACCAATTGGACGTTTCTGATCGTTCCGTGCGCCGCTATATTCAAGCATTGAAGGATGAGATCAGCTTCAAGCAGCCGCGTTATTACGAGCCCGTCGTTGATATGGTGCCGGGTGTGCAATGTCAGGTTGATGGTGGTGAATTGCGAGGAGTGATGATTGGCGGCAAAGAGACAACCGTGTATTTCATGGTGTTTGTGCTGTCTTATTCCAGGCTGATGCATGTATCAGTGTCATCCCAGCCAATCGACACGCAAACCCTGATTTATCAGCATGATGCCGCTTTTCGTTATTTTGGTGGTATGCCGCAAGAATGCGTTTACGATCAAACCAAACTGGTAGTCATTAATGAAATCTTCCGCGAACTGGAGCTAAATCAACGTTTTCATCAATACGCCACTGGCGCCGGTTTTCATATCCGAGCCTGTGAGGGTTATGATCCTGAAAGCAAAGGCAAGGTAGAAGCCGGGGTGAAATACGTGAAACAGAATGGGCTTTATGGAGAAACCTTTAACGACTGGAAAAGCCTGGAAACGTATGTGGCTGATTGGCTTGATACGGTGGCGAATCAACGCGTGCATGGCACCACTGGGCAGCAGCCATGGGTGCATTATGGCCGGGAAGAAGAAGTCAAAATGCAGCTTTATTTAACGCCCCCCTGCTTACAGAATAGGCCGGCAACGCTAGATATCCGGCAGGTCGACAAAACCAGCCTGATTTCCTGGCAATCGAATAAATACTCGGTGCCCATGGCCTACCAATCTGCTAAGGTAGGCGTATCGACTGACGCGGGGCAACTACTGATTTATGATCTTGCCAACGGTGATCTGATTGCCGAACACGTTATCAGTCTGGAAAAAGGCCAGATCATTAAAAACACCCATCATTACCGGGATATACAGCAGCGTGTAGAGGTGCTGGAAGCCGCAATAGAGCAGCAACTGGGAGGCAGCGCCGGTCAGCGCTTATGTGCGCTATTGAAGGCCACCTCGCCGAAAATCTACAAGGATCAGTTAGTGGGCGCCAAGCAGGTCATAGCTACCCATACGGCGCAATATGGCGGCATTAGCGATGATTTGCTGGAACGCATCCTGACTGTGCCTCGTTTAATGGCGACCCAGTTGCGCGATAGGCTTGACGCCTACCAACAGCATCCTGAGCGCTTAGCCACTACCCCGGCTGATCAACCAACTTCGGATTCAGCCAGCGCCTTGGCTCATTATGCGGTCCTTAATGGCCACTTGACCGGTCAGGGAGAGAGCCATGTCGTCCATTGATAGCGTTGCCCAAAAATATCGCGGTTTGTATTTGACGGCGATTGCTCAAGGACTGGAACAGATGCTTGAGCAGGCTGAAGCCCATGCCGTCTCCTATCTGCACTTTGCCGAGCTGCTGATTGAGCGAGAGCTACAGCAGAGGAATGGCAAACGGATTGAGCAAAACCAACGGCGAGCGAGCTTTCCAGTGCATAAAAGTCTGGATGAATTTGATTACGGCTTTCAAACTTCCATCAGTAAACGGGAGGTCAACGGCCTTTTAGACTTTGGCTTTATCGATAACAGGGAAAACGTGGTGTTCATTGGTTCGCCTGGCGTCGGTAAAACTCATCTTACTATCGGCCTGGGTTTTAAAGCCATAGAGGCCGGTTACAAGGTCTGTTTTAGTACGGCGCTGACCTTAATTGAAGCGCTGGAGCTAGCGGAATTAAAAGGGGAACTGAAAAAGAAGATTAATCAGCTACTGAAATTTGATTTATTAATCATCGATGAACTCGGCTACCTGCCTATGAACAAACAGGGCATGCACAACCTGTTTCAGTTGATTAACGCCATGTATGAATACCGGTCAATTATCTTGACGACTAATAAGGAATTTACCCACTGGGGAGAGTTCTTCTTTGACGGTAATGTCGCCGTACCAATCGTGGACAGAATCATCCATCATTCACACATTTTTATGCTGAGAGGGGAAAGCTATCGACTGAAATCAAAGCTGAATAATTAATTTTTCTCTGGAAAAGTGGCTCAAAATTAATGGCCGAAAATGGCTCAATTCTGTTGGCCATTGACACCTCCTTGCCTTGATTGTCCTGTTTGGGTAAATCACGAATCACACTGGCTAAAATCTGAATATCCGCAGGTAGAATTAAGTTATCTTGCTTTGATAATTCTTTACGGCATATTTCTTCAACTGCCTTTTCATCAAACGCTAAATCAGCCGTTTGAGCTAATACTTTAAACACCGCCGAGGCTTCTGTGACGGTGAAATTGGGTAATTTGAAGACTTGTTTTTGGTTTATGTGCTCGAATTCTGCATTAATTTCTGGGGCAATTTCCATCGCATAACTAAAATAATCACGTCGTATGCTTATCAAAATCTTGATGGGTTGATTGGTTTGATACCAATATGCTAATAGTTGAATAAAAGGGGCGCGTTGTTGGGGTTGCGATTGATGTAAAAAAAATTGCTCGAATTGGTCAAAAATAAACACGATGTCTTTACCAAGGTGTTGATTCAGCACAGCGGTTAATAATTCATGATTCCCTAATGGTGGGGTTATTTGTGGTTGCAGGGTTTTTTGTAAGGCTGAATAAAAATAAGTTTCAGGCGATTCCTTATCAAACTTAATATAAATAGCCTGAAAATGGGCATTTTTTTTTAAATCGGCGCATAAACCTGCTTTTAAAAACGAAGTTTTGCCGCACCCTGATTCACCATACAAAATACCAAATTTAAAAGAGGGGTTAATAATGGCTTTAGTGACTTTATCTAAGATAACGCCGCGTTGCAATTGCTTGAATATGTCCGCATCATCAAATTCAAAGGCGTATAAATCACGAATAGCACTGTTTTTTTCTAAAGCACTGATAGATGGGTTGTTTGGTATGCGTGGGCGGCGAATCTCGATAATCAAAGTGATCAAAAAAAACGAAATAAGGGTAACTCCATAATAAACGTCGTAAACTTCGGGCAATTTAAGTTTATTCGTGATTGGTAACAAACTTAAAGCTTTAGATAGAGTAATAGAATTGAAAAAAAGCAGTACTACTACATCCAGTAATACTAAACGCTTAGTCCATGTGCCATAGATAAGAATTTCTACTAGCCAACCGAGGTGTTGTTCAAATTTATAAAAAGTTTTTTTAACATCATCGTCCATATGTTTCCTTATGGGATTTTATTTTAAGGGTTTAGAACGAAGCCAAACTATAATAATTATGCAACGACAATCAGAATGGCTTAGTACCTTGATTCATCGGATACACAAGCAATTCTTCGATACGAATTTAAAATTCCCTCATCTAAATTCTATTTTCAAGCATTTTAAGCGCGATCGCTCTGCCAGTGCGCATTGCCTCATAGAAAAAGGTAACCGAAAGGTGAGTCTGACCCTACTTGACTAGTAGGAATTTTATTCGGGTCATTATGCATGACATAGTCCAGCCAAAGTGTTTTAATTTGCTAACTTGTTAGCGATGTATGGAAGAATGGAGACTAATAAACCAGTTGGCGCTAAAAACTGGCTTAAAGCGGTTGGTATAGACTCGAATAAAAACGAATAGGTAAGGCTAGTATCTAGTAGCAGAAGAGAAATTAGAAATGCGAAGCACCCCCCTGAAAAACCTATAACTCGGCTAAAAGACATTTTATCACTTGCAATAACCTTTCCTGTTGTGTCTTTTTCAGGTTCTTTCAGCATATCAATTATTATATCTTTTGTAAGGATTATCCGAAATTTAAGTATTAAAACGACAATAGCAATATTAACAACCGTTAGAAAGACAAGTGAAGCTATAGTCCAAATGACTCGAATTTTATCGCTATTGAATGGTGCTTTGCTAGCAATAGTTTTTTCGAGTTCAGACTGCGCTTTCAGGGTATCAACTTTAGCCTTTTCAAGCTCGGTTTTAGCTTTTTCGGTTTCAGCTTTTTTCTTTTCGAGTTCAATCTTATTTGATTCTAATGTAATCTTATTTGATTCTAATGTAATATTTTTTGTTTCAGATTCAGATTCATTCGGTATTGTTATAAATTTACTAAGATAATCGTAAAGATGTGTGCAGTTGGTTTTTTTTACTTCAAGCTGACTAGAATCTTCTGAAGGTTCAAAATTTAGACAGTAATTATAAATTTTTTCAGGAATGTTTGATTTAGTTTCTGAATTTGATGCATGACAGATATCAACGGTTAGAAATATAAAGATAATTAAAAGTTTGAATTTATTAGTACACATTTAAGCCTCTTTGAATATGAAAGTTATTCTATCTGATCCCGTTGGCGGTTTTGAAATGACAAATCATGAAAGGGGGATTTTCCACATCCCCAGAAATGGTGATGCGGTATTGTTTAGTTAAAAAGTCATAAGTTTCAATTGTGCAGTGTTAAGACTTTGCATAAACATTCAAAATTTCAGTTACGGCATGAATAACCGTCGTGGCTTGAACGGATTTATTTTTAAAGTCAGCTATTTCAACTGCAATTTTTATAGCTTTTTTTAAATCTGTTTCAGATGGTGGGGGCACGGTTAACTTCTTACTTAGATATGCAAGAAGACGCTCCCTTACCTGACTTCGTCGATCTTTATATTCGCCCTCTTTATCTTCGGCAATCACTCGGTCTGCTTCAGACGGCGGAGGATCCCCCCCCCCAGCACTGATCCAAGCAAGCTCTGGAATGGCATCATTTAAGGCATTTTCAGTAGTTAAAGAAAGTTCTACGAAGGTATCTTTTTCCAATTCATTATTTTCTGCCATTTTGTTTTCTCCTTTCAGTAAAAATATCTAGTTACAACAAAAAGTCGTAATGTCTAGTAATAGAATTATTTTGGAATTCATTGATTAATTTTTTTGAACTTCATTGATTAAAGCATCAGATTTATTAGAACCTGTTTGATTTGCATTGCTACTGTCTTTTTTCGCTTTTTCTAAACCCTCTTGAACACTTTTCACATAACCAACTAAGAAACTAAGATTCTCAGACAATGAATTTTTAACAGAGAGAGCTGCCAAATCCTTTGAAGTTTCAGCCAATTGTTCAGATCGCTGACCTTTTGCTACATCACTTACTTCTGAAATTTTGCTATCTAGTTTTTCGATTTCATCATCTTGGTTTGAAGCTGTGTTCGTAATGGACTTAATGTTTTCGAAAAATTGTAAACGTTGTTTAAATGCTGGATCATCCTTCAACGCAGACCATGCACCAATGGCAAGTGTTGTTTTTTGTTCTGAAGTTAAAGTTTCCAAGTCTATTATTTGAGTTAAACGTGCTCTGGCAATTTCGATTTGATGCCGTGACTTGTTTAACTTTTCTATCTCATCATTTAGTAGAGCTGTATCAGCTGCAAGAACAGCGGTATGTTGCCGGATGATTTCAGGGTCGCATCCCGTAATTGCAAGCAAAAACAAAATTAAATTAATAGTTAGAAAAAATCTTCGTAAAATGAATAAGATCATCTGTTTACTCCTACCGCGATACCAGCTAAGCTGACTGCTTGTAATAACTTGGATACATCATCAGATGTAATCCCGGATGTGTGATAACTAACCAATTGTTCTAATGGGGAAGCAATCATTATTTTCCATAACCCTAAAGAAAACTCCGAGCTATCCAACGCTTCATCATGATCCAAAGTAATTAAAGCAACTTCTATTTCTTGTTCGTGGCGTTTGTCGGTGGCAATTGACTGACAAATTTGAATTATAGATTTAAGTAAATCCTCTTTCTTTTCATTATTAAAAAGGGTCTCCAACAACACGGAATCATTATTGTCTGATGCTTTTTTCAATTGTTTTTTTGCATCCATCAGTTTGATCCCTTCCGCTACAAAGGCATCTCGTTGTCTCTCCACGAGCGAAATACGTTTTTTACCACGCTCATACATTCTCTGCATTCTAGCTAATTCAAGTCGCAATCGTTGCTGCTCGAACATAAGAGGGACTAACTTTGCTTCGGCTGATGAATCTTGAATTTCTTTCGTCATTCTTACGACAATCGATGCAACTTTCCCGGCTATTTCAGCATTACTGGCATTAGTACTTGATGTCGCGCTAGTCTTATCCGATTCTGCTTTTGAATATGACGCTAAGAATTGACCAACTTGATCACGCCCTGCCTTTAATTGCTCTAATCGAGCTTCGGCCAGAAGATCCTCAATGCCTAGCTTTTTCGCGTCTGGTTCCAAGGCAAGTACAATTTTGTCAAATTCGTCTAGAGCATCCTCAATTTTTTTCTGATAACTTTTTAATTCCTCAGAAGTCTTTTTTCCGTCAGCTAATACTTTTTGATATTGTTGGATCGAACTTTTTAATTTCTGATTTGCAATTGAAATTTCTTGCGAAATATGTGTTTCAAGTTCACCAATTTTTACTAATTGTTGATTAAGCTTATCAATTTCTTCTTGTTTTTTAAGCTTACCAATTTTACCATTTGAGATCCCATTCATTATAAGAACGGTATTCAGATATTTGTCTGAGTTTGTTTTGTAATTATTGAAAATTGATTTTATATCTTCGTTTCCAGTTTGATTAGCTGCTTTTTCGTCAGCATCCGAGGGCGGAAAAGATGGTGGCGAGATTCCATTTAAATTCGCAGTAATTACTAGATAACGATCACGAGATACAAGTGCATTTGAAAGGGTATCATGGAGCGAATTAAGTGCTTTTTGACTTGGTTCATCGTTTGGAAAACCAATTATGTCCATGCGATCATCAATTTTTTGCTTTATATCTACTACCTTAATTCCTTTAGTAAGTGCAAAAGCAATCAATCGATCTCGTTCTGCAGCAGAGTGTCTCCGAATAGCAATTATATTTCGCTCATTAGTTGTCTGTAAGACTTGGCGTTCAGTATCTATATATTTTCCCAAATCGGCTGAAACAAAAGAATCATTGGCCTTTCTAGCTTGCGCCTCGTTCTCCGAATTATGAAAATGAACTCCACAGCCGGTTAGATCAATCAATATCAAACTTAGACAATAGGCACAAATTTTCGACTGTGCACTGCGTCCGTTGATAACTTCTAGCATAATTCTCTCCAAATTTTACAAATAAAATTTTTTATCTAGCGATTTAATTTAGGGTCTAAAGGGTCAACCCTGTCTGATCTTTTCAATCTATATGAGCCAAAGTAAAAGTCCTCATAGTTTAAATACATTACACAAAGACCAAATCAAATATCCATCCCTCTTTTGTACCAGTACCAAAGTACTATTTTTCATCTAAACCATATCCGAGTAAACTTGTAAATCATCATCAGAATACGAGGCTTCAACACCAATGAACGTCCTCCTAATAGACGACCATTTTTGTGCCCGCGAAGGTGTTGCTTGTTTGCTGAAACAGATATTCCCTGAATTGAAGGTATTTGAAGCGGAAAGCTTTGATGAAGGTTTGGCGATTGTTCGCAATATGCGGTTAAATCTGGTGTTGCTGGATATTCAGTTACCGGGCAAGGATGGGTTGGCGGGATTAAAGGAATTACGTCAGGAATTTCCGAATCTTTGTGTGGTGATGTTTTCAGGGCTCGATGAACGGGAACTGGTGTTTGAGGCCTTGCGACTGGGGGCGATGGGTTTTATTGCCAAGACGGAGTCGCGGCAGATATTTGTCGAGGCCTTGCGGGATGTATTGTCGGGCAAGGTGTATTTACCCGCGTCGGTGGTTGGGCCGAAAGCGACGGTTACAAACGGGGGCTTTGTGGGTCAAGGGCTTCGGCCGACATCCAATCCGGCCAGCTTGGGTTTGACGCTGCGCGAATTTGAAGTCTTGGGCTGGCTGGTGCAGGGCAAGTGCAATAAGGAAATTGCCCGGAAGCTGGGGATTGAAGAGCAGACGGTGAAGAACCATCTGCGGCCGATTTTCCAGAAATTTGCCGTGAGCAAGCGGGCTGAGTTGCTGGTTAAGATGTTTGAGAAAGGCGTTGTGTTTGGGCAGCCGGAAGTTGGGAATTGAATAGGTTTATTTGGTAAGTGACGGATTTGTTGTCATTAAATTCCTTTTAAAGACTACTCCCATTGGTCGAAACGACGTAATGAAATTAAATTTATCATTTTCATTTCCCCATCGCCTTCGCCATCATTTCCATCAAAACCGCTGCGCTGGCAGGTTTTCGGATGAGCTGCGTTGTTTCACTGAAACGTGCCTTGTCTTCCCTAGAAATGGTGTGAGCGGAGAGAATGATGGTCGGCACCGGTCCGCAGTCGGCTTCGATGATGGCGATAATGTCATGGGCGGTTTCGTGATTGTCCAGGTAAAAGTCGGTGATCAACAGGTCGGGCGTCCTGAAGTTTTCATAGACTGCCGCCAGGGTTTCGTCTTTTGAGCTGGCTTTTTGTACGAGACAGCCCCAGGCGGTCAATTGTTCTGCCATCGCATTCAATACCTGTTGATCGTCCTCGACCAGATAGACAAAACAACCGGTTAAATCTCTCCGCGAATGGTTGAATAGGCTTTTGCAATCGATCGATTCGATGGCGATAGGCAGATTCAAACGAAAATCACTGCCAAGATTGGGTTTGGAATAAAAATCCAGCGAATGATTGGGTAAATGATCGATGGCTTTCAATACATAAGTCAGTCCGATACCCATGCCGTAAGTAAAATGATCCTGACGGCGGCGATGGCCGCGGTAAAATTCTTTGAAGATGTTTTGCCTTTGTTGTTCTGTGATGCCAATGCCGGTATCGCAAACATGCAGTTTGAGTTGATTGTTGCCGGCTTTTACCGTCTTGACCAGTATCCAGCCCGAGGTGGTGTATTTAATGGCATTGTCGATCAGGTTGCCCACTATCTGGCCTAAAATGCAGGTATCGCTGAAAACTGTGTAAGGAGGCTTCGAACGCAGTCGAATAACCAGTTTCAAGCCCCGTTTGGTCGCTTGCGGGGTGAATTGGTCTTCCAGAGACGATAATAATACGTTGATGTCGACACTGGTCAGCAAAGGCATTTGTTGGCCGGCTTCCAGATTCGCAATATCCAGAATGTGATTAAAAGCTCTGTTGAGTTCGTCAATGGCAAAGCCCATTTTGCCGATGAATGGGTGCAATGAATCGCCAGGTTTGTCTGCATATGCGGCATCCAGTACCGAGGCATAACAGCTTAGGGCCTGAAGCGGTTGACGCAGGTTGTGGCTTAGCTGCCTTAAAAAAAGGGTTTTGTTTTCGGAGCTGGATTCTGCTTTGCGACGTTCCCGGAATAAATTGCGTGCCACGGTTTCCAATTGAATGCGCGTGAAAAAACCAAATATGTTAATGATCAGTAACAGGATAAGTGATGACATCAGTATCGATAGGTCTACACCGATCAGAAAACCGCATAGGGGCATGGCGATCATCGTACCTACTCCGAACGATAAGGTTTCGGCCATGGTCATGAACATTTGCCCGTATGTGAAGAAATAGATGGGTAGTAGGCCTACCCAGGTTTCCGAATAATAAGCCGGATTTCGTTCAACCCAAAGGACGCCGATTAAGGCAATGACGGAAAGGGTGGCGCTAAGTTTCGCAATAAACCTGATCTGGCTTTTAGGCTCAGGGTGTTTGTACAGACGCGCCCAAAAATAGGCTAAGGCCGACACGATCATGGATCGGGCGATGATTTCGGCCGATGACAGACCGCCATTGAATATGTCTAAAACAATAAATGCCAGAAAACCGAATGATCCCAAACACAAGGCGGTTTTTAGCGTGTTGAGTGACTCCGTCTGGCGCTCCTGCCGGAACAAGCGTTCGCTTTCGGCATCTAATTTAGGGATGAATAAGTTCGAGGTTTTATGGAGTTTCTTTTTAGTGATGGCATGTTGAAAAAGAGAAAACGATCTTCGAGATGAGGAGGATGGAGAATAAGGTAGTTCTTTTGAAATAGGCACGGGTTCACTTTCCTTAAAGTGGACCCCATTGTCCAGACAAATATAGGTCTAGTTTAAGCGAGGGCCCTGTTCATACTCCAGCTGAATGGCGCTGTCCCAATTCGTGTGAACGGATTTTGTAACTTCCTCCGTACCGCTAAATTTATCGATAATTTTTGCTCCCCCGCCAATAGCTGTTTGATACACCTCATGGGGTGTTTTATAACCCAGAGATTGATGATAGCGTTCCTGGTTATAGAACAAAAAGTAATGCGTTAACCCTATCAACAAGTCCTGTAAGCCATCGTATTTTTTTAAATACACGTCTTCATATTTCACGGTTCGCCACAGTCGCTCGACAAAGATGTTATCCAAGGCCCGGCCGCGTCCGTCCATACTGATCGTGATGCGATTCTGAATCAGTACACCAGTAAAAGCCTCGCTAGTAAACTGAGAGCCTTGGTCAGAATTAAAAATATCCGGTAGACCATAGCTTTGGATGGCCTCTTCCAAACAATCCACACAAAACCCAGCATCCATTGTATTCGATAGCCGCCAGGCCAGTACTTTACGGCTGTACCAGTCGATAATCGCAACCAGATAGACAAAGCCGCGTGGTAACCGAATATACGTAATGTCACTGCTCCATACCTGGTTGGGACGACTAATTTCAACGCCCCTGAGCAAGTAGGGATAAACCGTATGCTGCGGATGCGGCTTGCTGGTATGAGGACCGGGCGTCATGCCCGATAATCCTAACGTTTGCATTAACCGTTGAATTTTTTTACGATTCACAACATAGCCACAGTCCTTCAGATAACGTTTCATCCGACGTGAGCCATAAAAAGGGTGTCGCGTATATTCTTCATCCAGTAATTCCAATAATCGAAGCTCTCTCTCACTCACGTCTTTTTGCAAGCGCTTGCGCTGCTCGTACACCACAGAACGGGTGACACTCAGTAGCCCACATTGGACTGTCAGGGCTATCGCATCCTCTTGATTGACCCATGTCTGCCGCTCTTCTACTGGCTGATCCCAGACTTTTTTTTAAGCCAGTCCAGTTCCATGTTCAATTGACCAATCTTGGCGTATAAGCGATCCGGGTCGCTTTGGGCATTGACCGGTTTCGGCCCGCGCTTGCCTTCAAACAAGCTACCCGCATTGTCCAACAACTCCTTTTTCCATTGGCTAACCTGGGTCGGATGAACGCCAAATTCTTGAGCGATTTCATTAATCGTTTTCGCCCCCTTAATAGCTTCCAATGCAACCTTGGCTTTTTGCGCTCCCGTAAACATCTTCCGTTTGCCTTCACTCATTTCCTGCCCCTCATTTTCCAACAGGGTATAGCTTAAACTACTGTCCGGATTTCGGGGTCCACTTTACCTTTAGGCAAACAGTCGCCGGCATCAGGACATCCGAATTTGTTTGGAGGATTTTTATTGTTGTTGTTTTTTGTTGCGGGAGTATTGTCTTCTTAAGTGAAGACTATGTCCAGAAGAAGGCACGATTTATAGATTAGGAATTGCTAAAAAACAATCATTTCTAGAGTCTCAACGCTTGCCTAGAAATAGCGTCCATAGTAACGGAGGCATTTAAGTAAAGAATTTACTTGGCCCATCAGTATTTCCGCCAAAAGGCAGAGGGTTTTGTTACCCGTGGCGGTAAATAACAGTTGCTTAAAGAGCTTCAAAACGACCAAAAGCTCTATGAAAAGGCAGATGAACAATTGGGAAAGCCAATTACACTTTTTCGCAAAAAGCATGGGGTTACGGATAGTGTATATCAGGAAGAACAAACACTGGGCAATCGGTTATCTAAAGTTCATTAGCCTGAGATTGTAAAATAAATACGAGTTTTCAATAAATTAAAACTGGTAAGTGGGCTTGTTTATTTGGATATAAATTCTTTTACGCTATTTTAATCAGTGTGCCCTGGTTTAGTTTAGCCACAACTTTTTTACCATTTAAGGACTTTAGAGAACTCGGTTTTCTCGCCGTCAAAAAGCTCTACTAAAATATTTTTATCATTATTAATCGTCAAAATGCCAAAGTTACCTGAATTGCCCCCCAGTCCTGGTCTAGCCGCTCCTGAGGACGTAATCTCGTATAAAGGTGGCTTATCTCTGTGACGTATTGGTGCAACATTTTTATGAATATCTCCGGTGAGAACAATTACCTTTTCCACAGGTTGATCAAGCAACCATTGAAAATCTAAATAATTGTCCCAACTTTCTTTTGAATTGGTAAGGACGCTGCCTGCACCAATTACTTTAATTCCTTCCCATGACTTAAGCTGTTCCGCCAACCAACTACGTTGTGCTCTACCGTGCATTTCTGCATCTGGGACATCATTTGGATCCTGTCGAAATGACCTACCATCCAGCATTATGATTCGAGCAATCCCGTTGTCAAATGATTCTTGAATTCCAATCTCTGGCCCTCCATTTTTTAATTCTTCAATATTAGGCATTGGAGGATAATCCGGATCCGCAATACCGTTTTGTATGACCTTTTTAAACTGAAAGAATAAGTTACGAGAAATAAGTCTTTTTTCAGTGGGTACGGAATATTTTTTTTCAGTACCAGCTCCGCGACTGTTGTTCCAAGCAAAATCGTGATCATCCCAGGTTATTCCGATCTTAAGTTCCGATGCAACCAACCTTCGAAATGATTCCACACTCCATTGCTTACGATAGCGCTGATAAAGAACTTCGGCAAACTCATTGGCACTCGCTTTTCTAGGCCAGCCTAACAGTCGTGAGCTTAAAGGCCATACTCCAAAATCCATGTATATAGAATCACCAAGAAGCAGGAGAATATTAGGTTTTTTTTCATTGATTCGGTTCCAAACATCTTGAGTTTGATCCTCTTCAGCATCAAAACATGAAGTAAATGCGATAGTTGTTGCCATAACTTGTCTCAGTATGAAAAAAATCGAACACCAATCAAATATTCGAGTTGGTTGAAAATAAATTCAATTCTGAGGCATTTTGCAATCATTTATCAATGTTACTTAAGTACTAGTGTTTAATTGCATAAGTTAACGATTGTATTTCGAAGCTGGGAGCCCTTGACTTCGCGTTTACGCCAAACAAAAGGAGCGGCATTGTCGTTGTAGGCTGCAACAAATTCATTGATAGCCTGCGCCAGTTGTTCTGTGCTGCTGAAACTGGCTCCGCGCAAGGCCTTGCGCGTCATAATACCAAACCAGATTTCCACCTGATTCAACCAACTGGCAGAAGTGGGGGTGAAATGGAAGCTGACATTGGGGTGAGCCAAGAGCCAGTCATCGTTCTTCTTGTGGGTACAATAATTGTCCAGAATCACATGGATTTCCTGGTCAACCGGCACCTCGGTGACCAGCTCGTCAAGAAAAGCCTGAAAGTCTGGGCGCTTCTTGGTGGCGGTGGTATTAGACCGAATGGCGCCAGTCGCTACATTCAAGGCCGCAAACAGGTTGAGGGTTCCATGGCGCTTATAGGTGCTTTTCAAACCCCGAACAATCTTGCCGCTACTGGTATAGACAAAACCACTGGCCCGCTCCAAAGCCTGAATAGAAGGCTTTTCATCGATGGAAATCACCAGGGCGTTTTGTGGCGGATTCAGATACATTCCAATAATGTCGGCCGATTTCACCGCAAACTGGGGGTCGGTACTCACACACCACGAGCGATGGCGCTGGAGTTGGATGCCTTCTTTGCGCAATAGCCGCCAGACCGCATCATCTGAAACACCCAGCGCTTTCGCCAAGGATCCCCCATCCCAGATTGCCAGTCCAGCTGGCGGCGGCTGTTCGATTTGCTCAAGCAATCGGTTGCGCAATTCGGTCACGGGATACCGTGGCGGCTTTCCGGGTCTGTGCCGGTCACGGAGGCCTTTCATGCCTTCTGCCGCAAACCGCCTACGCCAGACGCCCACTGTGCCCGGTCTGATATCAAGTTCGGCGGCAATTTCGTCATTACGCTTGCCCGCAAGACAACCCATCACAATCCTGGCGCGCTCTATCAAGCGGATCTCATCGCTGCGGCTATTGATTAATCGTTCCAACTCGCGCCGGTCTTGGTCTGTACATCTAACCGATATAGCTACTCGTGCCATTACCCCCTCCGTTACATGTTGATAACGGAGGGATTATATTACATTCGCTTATTTATGCAATTAAACACTAGCTTCCATGGCTTGAAGCCTTTCAACTTTAGTCATACTGGTTATTTCTATTGTATTCATTGTATTTCCTATTTTTCATTGACCTACCGTGATACCAGCCATTAAGTAAGTAATTTATCGTAGTCTGCATGACTGCCAATCCAAAACCACTGCACACCTTGGTCAACGGGAACTCCAAGCGCGCGATAACCCAAGCTAACGCGAACGCTGCGAAATACTCCGTTTTTAACGGATTTAAATTGTAACGAAGGATGATACGGATTTTGTTTGAGCAGTTCAAAGTTATCACGGGCTTGCTGCTGGATATTAGCGGGCAAAGCATCGGAATGTTACCAGAACTTTGCAGAGGTAAAATGCTTCAAAGTTCCCGCGCCGCGCCATTGTGATATTCAGCCAGTGCTTCAGCAGCCAATGCATCGAGCTTTCCCGCGCCAGCATCTGCTTCAATTTGCGCATCCCAGACAGCTTCATCAAACTCAGTAAACCACCGGCTAAATTCAGCCAACTCGTGTGCAGGTAACTGTTGAACAGCCTGTTCAATGGCCTGGATAGAAGTCATAAATTTGCTCCAAAAGATTTTCGTTAAAGTATTATATTACAGAATTGCAAGAATTAAAGCCCCGGCAAACATGCGGTGCAATACAGCTAATGCCTATTGCACCCTACGCATTATGTTTTACCCGTTAAAGACAGACTTATTGGTCAAACCTTTGGGAGTCCCCCGGCATAGCTGGGGTTTTACCATATTTAATTTAATTAGCCGATTTCCTACGATGAGGGAGGAGTTGCCATTATGAAACACAGAAAATTCATATTTTTAAGCGCATTCGCTTTGAGCGTATTTACATCAAAGGGGGTAGTCGGCTTGCGCCTCCACCCACTAAATGTTGTGGTGGCTCCAATCAAATCCATGTGCAATTTCATTTTCAATTATTGGACCAGTCACAACAGCCTGTTCAAGTAATCGTCGAAAAACCAGACCACGACTTTGTGATGTTCGCCGGTTAAATCGAAAAGTAAATTCTTCCAAATACGATTGTAGATGTTCAGCTCTAACCGACCCCTGATGTGTACCGAGAATCCAGCGTTTGAGCAGACTCGCAATCCGGTGTACACCAGGCATAGAAACGTGCGCCGGGTCATCACTGGATGAAATTATCTTCTTTTGGTGAACATAACCATTCTGTTGCAAATCATTGTATCCGTTCCAGCCATCTGTCTGTATAGTCGAACCCGAGGAAACCACATCACAAACAAATGGAACCAACGCATCCCCTGATGCATTTGGAATATGACGCATCCGAACGCGACCATAGCCCTTTAGTTCTTTGATCTCAACGGCAATTACAACGATGGCTTTATCAGAGCCACGCCCTCGTTTACCGCCATGATCGACACCACCTACAAGACTTTCATCAATCTCAATAAAACCTGATAACGCCTCTCTTTCACTTCGCACCATCGCAATACGATACCGGTGCAGCATGCTCCATGCGGTACGGTAGCTTGTACCTAATGTTCGGTTCAGTGTTTTTGCAGATAAACCATTTTTTGCCGTTGTCATTAGCCACGCGGTCTCAAACCAAGTCGTTAGAGGTGTGCGAGTTTTATCGAAGATCGTACCTCTGGTTACTGAGGCTTGGTGGCGACAATTCGGGCAAACCAGTCGGCCCCGAGTTTGACGCCAGGGAGCAGATGCAAAATTACACGCTGGGCAGATAAAACCGCTAGGCCAGCGTAACTTTTCCAAATAGGCAATACAGGATTCATTGTCAGGGAACCATTCAACGAATTCCCGATAAATTTTTGGGTAGTCGCGCCCTGCTTCCAGGATTGGCCTCGGTGTAGTTTGATCTTGTAAATTTTTCACCCCTATATCTTGTACCAAGAGGCGCTAATTGACTACCCCCTTACATCAATATCTCTTGCCGAACAATTACAGCGGGAACAGGCGGATGTAATCACTGAAACTGCTTTAAAAATCTGCAATACAATCAAAGAATCAATAGGCAAAATGAATAAAACTCAAATACAAGGCGGGGTTGAAGCTGAACTTAAAGGGCTAATTGGTAAATTAGCCAACCTCAAAGGATTTGGTAAAATTGACTTGGATAAGGAAGAATTCGAAGGGCTATCACGGGATGCTACCGCCGTGGCCTTAGAAGGCGACCGTGATTGTCGAGAACGTCTTTTTAACAAAATGTATGACAAATTAGAAAGTCCACCAGACAAAGCAACGATATATATGAGAGACGGCCGACGAGCTGACTTAAGAATAGTCCAAGAACATACTCGATACACACCAACGACAATGGGTCGAGCTGGGGAAAATTACGTTTGCTCAGCTAATGACACTCTTGACCGCACAATAGGAGTTAACTTTGAAGACGATCAGTTAAGCATTACCAATTCGAATGATTGGAGTCGAGAACGATGTAATTCGGAACAAAGTTATAAGGGGGAAGGACTACTTGAATGCAAAACTGATATCCATCAATTAGACGATGCAATTAAAATAGGATCTGGCCCGCATTTGTCAATATATTGTCTAACTGGTGATTGTGTAAGGTGTTATGAAACTTCTAAATATAAATTCTATAACCAGGATTGGATAAATAATGAAAGCAGAAATTACAAAATAGACCACTTTACTATCTACGTTGGTGGAGTGGAATATATAGAGAGTGATAAAAATGCCTTTTATAGGTTTGTTAGAGCTTTAGCAAGGTTAATCTCAGGCGGATCGGACGAAGCATTTTGTAAGTATATGGCCGATAGCCATATTGGTGTTGGAACTTATCTATGCCACTAATCATAACTAATGTCCTTCTTTTGAATAATTGGCTTTGTGCGAATTTTTTCAGCCCAGAACAACCGGCAGTAAAGCCACAGCGTGGTTTCTTCGATGGTTTCGCTGAACTCTGCAACCATAGCCAAACTAAAGGCACTGTCGCTGGCAATCTGTTGATGACAGCTTAGTGTGTTGGCAATCTGCCTACATTCTCCTGATTAAACATCGGTGGTTTTTCTGTTTGCCACGAACGTTCCTTTATCTAATACCTAAGCCGTAATGTCTGGCAACGATAAAGCTGTTGCCAGACTACATGACTAACGAAGCTATAACTTCACAATAGCCACTTTACAGCGTAAAGGAATAGAAAAATTCTCTGTACATGACAAAAATTAAAGTTGGTAAATAAGGCCTTTATTTTCAATAAGCTGAATAAAAGTTTGGCAAATCAAGCTAAGTTTTGCTGTGGTTCCCAATAAGTTGTTCCGCAGCCAATCCAGGCCATATTTAAAAAAGCTGTTTGCCAGGCGCTGGTGTTTTTTCACTTTGATGGGCTTCACGGCCTCATGCCGCCATTCGCCGATGCGGTGAGCCCAGCAAAAAGCCATCACCGGCACCACCAACAAACGCTTGATGCGGGTGCGATCGGTGACGCGGGTTTCCTCCAAGTTGAAACCGCGCCCTTTCAGGCAGGCAAACAAAGTTTCAATCTGCCAGCGCTTGCCGTAAATGGCGATGGCATCAGGACAAGCTTTATCGGATGCCACGACCAACAATTCCCCATCCGCTAAGCGCAGGCCTGCGAGGTAAACGGCTACCCCCGTCATGGTTTTTACGTCCGGGAGAGCCAGTGCCTCGCCCGGCTTGAGGAACTGGAACAACTGCTTGGCTTGCACCTGTTTGCCACGGCTGTTAGGCACTTTGGCATCTTTTTTTATGCGGAGGTAAAAAGGGATGTTTTCTGTCTTCAGCCATGCCAGCCAGCGCCCACCGATAAATTCACGGTCAGCCAATAAACCCAACAACCGCTCTTTGCCGAACTGCCGGACAAACCGTTTTATCAAGGCTATACGTTCACGCGTGTCCGAATTGCCTTTCTTGTCCAACAGCAGCCAATACACTGGAACCGCCACACCTTTTTAAACCACGGCCAGCATTAAGATATTTAAGTTCTTCTTGCCCCACTGCCAGTTGGTCCGGTCCATCGCCAAGAAAAAAGGCGTGTCCTTAAAACCGAATAGCGACATGACAAACCCAGCCACTTTGTCGTAGTCCAGCCAATAGCCGTGTATAAACCGCTGGATCCGCCGGTAACGCGATCCCGGTGAGGCTTCGCTGGCAAACCCCGTCGCCAGTTCCACCAGGTTAATGTTACGGGTTTTGAGCAGGCCGATTAACATCCCGACAAAACAATCCATCCGGGCTTTGTTCCAGGCAAAATGTTGGTTTAAGATAGTGGCCAGTTCGTTGATTTGTAGTTTACTGCTTTCCATGTTCGCTAAAACAAACGCAGTATTGTTACATTTCAACGGACTATATCAACTTTCTCCGTTTTTTGTCATGTACAGAGAAAATCAACAAATATTCATAATGGGCTAACCGCAAAAAGCAGCCGCTGCCAATGGCCAAATGTTAGTTTTCTGATCGCCTCCAAACGACAAAGAACGAAAAATAATCAAACCATCACTTTAACTCGATGGTCATTCCGGAATTATCCAGATCTGTTTATCGTTTCAAAGTTTTATCCGGTTTAGTAAATCATGGATCCAGACCCAACTTTCAATTTTCTTTTGAAAAAAATTCTATTTTGGCGTTAATATACCGGTCAGGATAATAACTTGTTAGGCTGCAATGAAAGCTTCTCGCCAGTCAGCTTTAGAGCACCAACTTCTCGCCACTGAAGCGGATTTCCGCCAGCGGCTGCTCGATGTCTTGCCGCGCGCTATGTCGACGGGTGAGGCGGTATTCTTGTCCGGTCGGTACCGGCCCTCCAACTACCAAGAGTCGTGGCTCTCTCCAGATGGCAAGTCGTTGCTGGTCGCTGCCGACGACTGCGTCGCGCAGCGGGAAGTTCTCGGTCTTCCAATCGAGGGGACGGTTGGCGCTCTATACCTCGCTGCCTGTGAGGAGGCTTCTGACGCGAGCAATCACGATAGGCGTGGCCCACGTAAGTTGGCTGCTTGGCTTCTCTCGCAATTGACCGTCGGCGGCCCGCAGCCTAACAAATCGCTCGAGCGGACGCGTGAGGGATAAAGTGCCAAGCTCATACGCCGGCGCGCGCGCCGCTCAGCTCAACCGTTAGGCCCCTTCAAACGGAGAACTCCAGCATGCAGACCGAATCTCTCCAGCCCTGGCCGCAGGTATTCGTAACTCACGTCATCGGAGAC
>CXWL01009467.1_pt1 | contig 41661 bp, 37 predicted proteins | sample 590931 | NCBI WGS metagenome assembly CXWL01 (sample SAMEA3498368, study PRJEB10139) | groundwater metagenome | biome: water well; material: biofilm material | place: Germany | collected 2015-04-27 | reverse complement strand
ACCGATTGGCATAAGCGGCAACCGTCTTTGTGACGATGGACGACAGACGATTGACCACAGACGTTCTCCATCGTCCATCGTCAATCGTCCGTGGTCACAGGTTCTCGTACACGTAAAAAATGTAATCCTGAGATTTCGTATCCACGCCCAGATCATGCAAGGCGCGCAGAAGTTGAGCGCGATGATCCGTGGCATGATTAACAACATGAAGCAAGACCTGCCAGACGATCAAATTCTTGTCCTCTTCTGGATCGGTGATCGGTGTGGTGATTAAAAAATCATCCTCCAAGTTTGCAAGATATGCACGAGTGTTCTGCTCCACCATATCCCACAATGCACGGATGGCGTTTCGGTCATCGAGATCAGTTGTCTCAGGCAAAGGCTCGGACGGTTGAGCCCCGCGCAATTCGCTGAACCACATTTCTTCCGCGTCGATGAGGTGGACGAGTTGCTCCCGAACAGAGCCGCGCGAGTAATCCACTTTCTGGGTGAACTGCTCAAAGGTCAACGCAGAAACATGCTCCAAAATCTTACGGTTCTCGGCGAAGTGGTAATTGTAAAAATGACGAAAGGCATCTGCATTCATAAGTAAGGCTCCTTGTTCTGAATTGGAGTCATTATAGCAAACGGACGATTGACGATAGACCACAGACGGCAGACATTTGACCTTTGACCTGCGACTTTCCGCATCGTCAATCGTCTATCGTCCATAGTCAGCAAAACAAATCATGACAACAAATCGAATTCTCAACTGGGAAGGCTGTAACAACGTCCGAGACCTGGGCGGCATGGACGCTTCCAACGGATACAAGACTCGTCGGGGCGAGGTCGTGCGCGGCGATCATCCTGCCCGACTCACTGCCGAGGGTTGGTCTGCTTTGTACGAGCATGGCATCCGCACCATCGTCTCCCTCCGCACGTACGGACTAAATGAAAAAGACCACCCCATCGTCGTCCCGCCTCATCCCGACATCCAAGTTGTTTCGGTTGAGATCGAAGATGTGACGAACAAGGAATTCGTCGAAAAATGGGCAACATCCGACTTGTGGGGTACGCCGCTGTATTACACCGACGCGTTGAATCTTTGGGCGCATCGTCACGCCGCCGCCCTCCAAGCCATTGCCCAAGCCCAGCCTGGCGGCATCCTCTTCCACTGCATCCGCGGACATGACCGAACAGGCATCGTCGCCTTTTTATTACTGGCGTTGATGGGCATCTCCATAGAAGAAATCACTGCCGATTATGAGTTAAGCGTTGACCCTATGCGTGACAAACTTCTGGCAGAACGAAATACCAATGCCTATGAAGTTCTATTCAAAACACTGGAAGGCATCAACGTCGAAAATTATCTCCTCGAAGGCGGCATGACCCAGAACGAAATTAATTCCATCAAAGAGAGAATGCTTGAAACAAAATCTCGAAACAATGACGATGGACGATAGACCATTGACCATGATTGTCCATCGTCAGTCGTCTATCGTCCATCGTCAATCCATCAAACAGCGAGACTATCCATGACCCAATACGAACCCGTCATCGGACTTGAAATTCACGGCGAACTGCTCACCAACTCCAAAATGTTCTGCGGCTGTTCCGCAGATTACGGCTCCGCGCCCGAGCCGAATACAAACATCTGCCCAACATGCACAGGTCTGCCTGGCGCCATGCCTGTATTAAATAAAAAAGCAATTGAACAAGCCGCGCTGGTTGGGCTGGCTTTGAATTGCTCGATCAACAAGCACAACACCTTTGCCCGTAAAAATTATTTTTACCCCGACCTGCCCAAGGGTTATCAGATCTCGCAGTACGAGTTGCCGATTGCGGAAAAAGGTTTTCTTGAGGTCAATGCCGATGGTGAGAATCAACTCAATGTGCGCGTGAGGCGGGTTCACATCGAAGAGGATACCGCGAAATTAAGTCACGAAAAAAATTATGCGCTGGTCGATTTCAACCGCGCAGGCGTCCCCTTGCTTGAGATCGTCTCCGAGCCTGATATCCGCACCGTCGAAGCCGCGCTCGATTACGCCACGAAAGTCCGCGCCATTTTGCGCTACCTCGGCGTCAACTCAGGCGACATGGAAAAAGGCGTGTTGCGTTTTGAAGCGAACATTTCGGTGCGTCCCGTTGGCAGTGATGAATTCAGAACACGAACCGAAATAAAAAATCTCAACAGTTTCCGCGCGCTCACGCGTGCTTCGGCGTACGAAATCGAACGCCAGATTCAAATTTACGAGTCGGGCGGAACGGTGATTCAAGAAACTCTCGGCTGGGATGATGTGCGGGGCGTGACGACCAGCCAAAGGTCCAAGGAAGAGGCGCATGATTATCGTTATTTTCCAGAGCCTGACCTGCCTCCGCTTCAACTTTCGGATGCGTGGATCGAGTCGATTCGGACTCAACTGCCCGAACTGCCCGAAGCCAAGACTTCGCGCTTCATTTCTGACTTTGGGCTGACTCCGTCCGATGCGCGTTTTCTTACCTCCGAGCTTGCTCTCGCCAACTACTTCGAGAGCGTCTTCGCAAAGTCAAAGAGTCCTGCAAAGGCGGTGCATTCGTGGATTGCAGGTGAATTCATGCGTTACTTGAATGACTCAGGCGTGAATATCGAAGATGTAACTTTGCCGCCTGAATCTTTTGCCAAACTGATCGACATGGTCACGGAAAAAACCGTCAGCGGGAACAATGCCAAAGTTGTGCTGGCAGAATTGATTAAGGATGGAGGCGATCCGCAGGAAATTGTCAAAGCGAAGAATCTGACGCAAGTCTCCGATGAAGGTTTCATTCAGGAAATCGTCACGAAAATTCTCAACGACAACCCCAAAGAAGTGGACGAATACAACGCGGGCAAAGAAACCCTCTTCCAATGGTTTATGGGACAAGTTGCCCGTGCCACAAAAGGCAAAGCCGACCCGAACGTGGCGAAGGAGTTGATGGTTAAGGGGTTGGAAGAGCGGAAGAAATAAAGCGCTAAAATCAGTCAGTCGCCTTTTCAAAAGGAGTTGAGTATGAACTGGAAAGAACGCATTATTGTTGACCCTAAAATTCTCGTTGGCAAGCCTGTCATCAAAGGGACAAGGCTGGCGGTTGAATTCATTGTGGAATTGCCAGCACAAGGCTGGGCTGAAAGCGAAATCTTGCGAAATTACCCAGGCATCACCCACGAAGATATTGCCGCCTGCCTGATGTACGCATCCAAGAAAAATCTAAAAGATCATCCCGCCTTCGGGTCATGGGAGAAAGAAAATATCAATTCAACTGAATTCCAAACGAATATTCGTTCCGAATGGGAGTAAACGCAGGTAACAGTCATCTTTTTAGACTCTCACTCGCGCTACGAAAGTTAAAGCCGACACGAACGCGGCGAGGGAGTTGATGTTTAGAACGGAAGAAGTAAATATGGCTGTATAATGCGATTTGAAATAAATTGGGATATATTCTTCCTAAAAGGAGAAACAATGAGACCACTACTATTTCTCGCTGCAGATTATGCAAATATCACAGGTGACGGAAAACTCAATGTAATGGGCATTTTCAATGACATTTTTTCTTACAACTTTCCGGCTCGGCACTCTTCCATGCACCTAGTTGGAAAATTAGGCGCTGAACTAGGTGAATATGGTCAAAAACGCGACTTCAAAATAATGTTGCTTGATGAAGATGCGAATCAAATAATGGATATAGCGGGTCAATTTGAAATTCCCAAAGGTGAACGAGGACGAAAGCCTGAGGTAAATTTAATTCTGGAACTAAAGGATGTTGTCTTTCCAAAACCTGGAATTTACCAATTTGTACTATTAGTGGAAAAAGACCACAAATCCGAGTTAAGTCTCTATGTAAACCAAATTGAAGCGCCAAAACCGCCGAGGGAGTAGACTATATGCCCTCCAAAGCCGAAAAACTTTTGGAGCAAATGAAAAACTCCAAATCCAATTGGAAACGGGCAGACCTCGATACTCTATATGAGGGGTTTGGTTTCGTTATCAAACATGGTGGAAACCATGATATTGTAAAACACCCGAAATTTCCCGAACTACGCGCAACTCTTCCTCGTCACCGCCAGCTTGCAAAAGGCTATGTCGAATTTGCGGTAAAATTAGTCGAGAAGTTATTGGAACTCCAAAAAGAAAGCGAAGGATAATCATGGATATGCATATGCAAGCTGAGCAACTTGCTCAACGCCCTTATCTATTAATGACTTCCATCGAAGAAAGTACCGACGACCAACCTTTTTATTTTGCCCGTGTACTTGAAATGGATGGTTGTTTTGGTCAAGGTGAAACTCGTGAAGAAGCAATCGAAGACCTGCAACTTGCAATGGTAGATTTTATTGAAAGTTTAATTGAAGATGGTCTGTATGTTCCTGAACCAAGCAGATTGGTCAACACAACAATTAGCGCAGGTTCTGAAACTACCGTCACTTTTGTCGGTCAAGGCAATCGATTAAAACCAAAGAAAAACGAAATCTATCACGATTCGTATCTTTTATCTTCTCACAAAAATTGAGAAAAATATGCCCCTCAATATTAAGAGGGGCATTTCTATCATCTTTCATGTAAAATAATTGCCAAAATTAATGTACTAAAGGACTTCTCTCATGACTGAACATATCAGCGTTTCAAAAATATCAAACTACGTAGGACAAGACATCATCCTCAAGGGCTGGGTCTATAACCGCACCGATAAGGGCAAGCTGGTCTTTTTGCTCGTGCGCGACGGCTCGGGCTTTGTGCAGTGCGTTGCCTTCAAAGGTGACCTGACGCCCGAACTCTTCGAGACCGTCTCGAAACTGCCGCAGGAATCGTCCGTCATCATCACAGGCTCCGTCCGCGAGGATAAGCGCGCGCCTGGCATCCCTGGCGGTTACGAGGTCGGCATCAAGGACTTGCAGGTCGTCCAAGCCGCAGGGCTGGACTACCCAATGGCGCTCAAAGACCACGGCGTAGACTTCGCGCTCGACAACCGTCACCTGTGGATTCGGATGCAGAGTCAGTGGGCGATTCTGCGCGTGCGNNCCTGCCGCCGCCGAAGGAACATCCACCCTTTTCGAGACCGAATACTTCGATGAAGGTTCTGCCTTTCTCGCGCAGACGGGTCAGCTTTATAACGAAGCCAACATTTTCGCGTTCGGAAAAGTCTATTGCTACGGGCCGACTTTCCGCGCGGAGAAGTCCAAGACGCGCCGCCACTTAACCGAGTTCTGGATGCTCGAACCTGAGATCGCTTTCTGCGATTTGGATGGTTTGATGGAAGTGGAAGAGGGAATGTTGACCCACATCGTCCAGTCTGTGTTGAAGGATTGTTCGGCAGAATTGAAATTTCTTGGCCGCGACATCTCCAAGCTGGAGAATGTTGTCGGCCCGTTCCCGCGCATGTCTTATGACGACGCGGCGAAACACCTGATCGATCTCTACGAAAAAGAGACCGACCCCGAAAAGAAGGAACTGCTCAAATTCGAATGGGGCATGGACTTCGGCGCTCCGCACGAAACCGAAATCACCAAACTGTATGACCGCCCTGTGTTCGTTTACGGGTATCCGTCCGCAGTCAAAGCCTTTTACATGGAACCCTGGCCTGACCGACCCGAAGTCTGCAAGTCGGTGGATTTGCTTGCCCCCGAAGGCTACGGCGAAATCTGCGGCGGCTCCGAACGCATGAGCGACCCTGAAAAATTGCTGGCGCGCATCCAAAAAGAGGGACTGCCCGAAGAAGCCTTCAAATGGTATTTGGAACTTCGCAAGTATGGCTCCGTCCCGCACTCTGGTTTTGGCATGGGCACGGAACGTGTCACCGCCTGGATCTGCGGCATCGAGCACATCCGTGAGGCCATTCCATTCCCACGCACGATCAAGAGAATTTATCCATAGGAAAAACTGTCAGAAAACAGAATCAACCACCCCGTCGAATGAAGCGCGACGGGGTGGTTTTTCGTTTTACGGGATGACGATCACCTGTCCAACATAGATCAGGTTGGGGTTCGAAATCTGCGAGTTGATCGCTTTGATCGCCTCCACGGTCACGCCGTATTTGGTGGCAATGGAACCAAGCGATTCGCCTTGTTTGACGGTGTGAGTCTTTGTGGATGTGGTGGTACTGCCCGATCCGCCGCCTGAACCGCCTGTGTTTGGTTTTGAAATTGTGGGCACAGGGATGGTTAATTTTGCGCCTTCTTTGAGAAGGTCGGGGTTGGCGCCAAGCAATTCATCCATAGTGATTTTGTATTTCTCGGCTATGGATTTGAAGGTGTCGCCGCTTTGAACGGTGTATTGGACTGGTTCCTTCGGTTTGACATTGGCAAATTCATACAACTCCGCTTCGGTGCCGCGGAACCAGTCCAGGTCGCAGGCAGTGGGGCCGCCGCTGTCATTCGTCACACCGCTGATGATCGCGGACTCGGAATACTGCCAGAACTTCCAATCCTGCCAGCCTTCTGTTTGGGTGGGCATGTTTTTGTTGGGCATGGTGTCTGCCGAAAAAACGTAGGGATATTGCGCGAGCCAGAGCGGATAATTTTTCGCCCAGGAGGGCGCTTTTCCGTTTTTCGAAACATGCACATTCAAATACTGGGTGCGCGAGTAGATCATCGGCTTGCGGCCAAAGGCCTGCTCGATGCGATCCAGAATTGCCTTGCAGGTATCGATGATCTTGTTATTGGAGGCATTCTCGTTATACTTGTCTTCCAGGTCTACAATCGGCGGCAGTTCACCCCGGTCGGAGCCAACGGTGGAGATGAAGAGGTCGGCCTGTTTGGCGGCATCCTGGTCGGCGATCAGGTAATGATAGGCGCCGCGCAAAAGCCCTTCCACGCGCGCGCCTTCCCAATGGGATTTGAACTTCGAATCCACGTAGCCAATGCCGGAGGTGGCGCGTATGAGGGCAAAACGGTACCCCTGCCCGCGTAAAACGCGCCAGTCGATCTTTGGTTCGTAATAACTTACGTCAACGCCATGTACAAGATCCATTATTCACTCCTTTTTGATAAAGAATAGGGCTGCAACGTCCACTAACCAGCCTAGCACAAAACGAATGGAAAATCAATAATTTTGTAAACCCAATGTTTAATAATTATCTACCCTTGCACTTTGGAGTATGGTATAAGAATTGCAACCCTGCTGTGCGCGTGATATTGCCCTCACGTTTTGAGCCAACACCTTAAAAACGGATCCTTATCTCACAAGAAATAACGCGATAGGCCTGAGCCAAGGCGGCGTTTCTGGGTCAGGATCCACCTGCGAAAGCAGGTTCAAAACCTGGTGATACACGGCATAAGCGGGGTTTTTGTTTGTACGTTTCGGCTTGACAGAATCTGGCTGCGGCATGTAAAATCGCCGCCATTAGTTGAGTGGGATAAAAATTGAATAACGGAGATACAAGCGGCTGGGTCTCAATTATTGAGATCACGAGGTGAAGGTTCTCCCGTGCGAACGGGACGCTAACCAAACTCTCCTCTCCCTTTGGGACATAATCCCCGCAGGGTAGAGGTCGGGTGAGGGAAAATCGGATAGATCAGCGGATGCCTTCGAAGCCAGGTCACTGGCTTCCTTCTCCCTTCCAAAGCAAGCGGAACTGAGCAAAGGAGTTTAAAAAAACTCTGTTGCTCACCACCGAAAACCACGCGGCGACGCGCGGGACAAGGTGGACGCAGTGAACAAGCGTATTCGTTAATTATTAACTAAGCGCTTGGATAAGTTGGAAGGGCGTTTCTTTTTAATACAGCGTGTATTGAAACAGGTATGCCCAGGCATACCTGTTTTTTTATTTTCATCAGCAAACCTGACAGGTCTGATGAAAAAGAACTAAAATCTCGCAACACACCCAAAGACCTATCAGGTTTTTTAAGGTAATTGAAAATGAGCAAGAAACGGGTCGCACCGCCAAAGCTAGGCCACTACAATCCCCATCATCAAAAAGGAGATTGAAATGGACAAGAATATTGAACTTTCACAACATTATAAATTGATCGAACAGGCCATTCAATACATCGAAGCGAATGTGCAGCGCCAGCCGGAGTTGGAGGAGATCGCCTCTGCCATTGGGTTGAGCGAGTATCACTTCCAGCGCATGTTCACCAACTGGACGGGCATCAGCCCCAAACGCTTCATGCAATTCCTGACCAAGGAACATGCCAAGCAACTGCTCAGCCAGTCTGAGAACCTGCTGGAAACCACGCATAAAATCGGGCTTTCAAGCCTCGGGCGTTTGCACGATCTCTTCGTCAACACCGAAGCGGTGACGCCCGGCGAGTACAAAACTGGCGGCGCGGGTCTCACCATCCGCTATGGAATTCATCCCTCACCATTTGGGAAGGTTCTCATCGCCACCACCGAGCGCGGCATTTGTAACTTGAGCTTTGTGGATGCAAGCGAAGGCAAAACGATTGATAACCTTGTTGCGGATTGGGAACAGGCAGAGATGATCGAGGATTACAAATCCACTGCCCCACTGGTCACGCGCATCTTTTCTGCGCCGAAACCTGATTCGGCTTACGAGCAAACGAATCAACGCCTCAGCCTCCACCTGCGCGGCACAAATTTCCAGATCAAAGTTTGGGAAGCATTACTCAACATCCCATTCGGCGCATTGATCACGTATGAACACATCGCGTCATACATCGGCAATCCCAAAGCCGTGCGCGCAGTCGGCTCGGCAGTTGGGCATAACCCAATCGCTTATCTGATCCCATGTCATCGTGTGATTCGCAAAAGCGGCGATTTTGGAAATTATCTTTACGGCCCTGCCAGAAAGAAATTGATGCTGGCACAGGAATTCATCTCAAGCGGCGATTAAGGCAGCCCAAGATTTATCTTGCGAGTGGCAGTTTTACCTCAAAAACACGCGCAACATGAATGTTGCGGTACAAAAAACAGGAAAAAATGAAATCGAAAATCTGGATAGCGTTGATAGCTTTATATGTTGTTTGGGGTTCCACTTATTTGGGAATCAAAGTCGCAATCGAGACCATCCCCCCATTTTTTCACGCAGGGATGCGCTTCCTCGTCTCAGGTATCATCCTGGTAATTTGGCAGCGTTCGGCAGGCCAGGCGCTTCCTACGCGCAGACAGTGGATGTCCACTGCAATCATCGGCACACTGCTCCTGCTCGGCGGCAACGGACTGGTCTCCTGGGCGGAGCAATTCATCCCTTCTGGAATTGCCGCGCTAATCATTGGCTCAATTCCGATGTTTCTGGTGGTAGCGGAGGCCTTACGCCCTGGCGGTGTGAAACCAAACTGGCAAGCCATTGTTGGTTTATTGATCGGCTTTACAGGAATTTTTATTCTCATCGGGCCTTCTGAAATTTCTGGAAGCGCTACAAAGTTAAATCCATTCGGCGTGGCGGCGTTGCTTTCGGCAGCAGTGTTTTGGTCAATCGGTTCGATCTATAGCAAAACAGCGGACCTGCCAAAATCATCGTTGATGAGCACAGGCGCGCAAATGTTGATGGGAAGTATTAGTTTGTTTATCGTTTCGCTTATCACGGGCGAGTTGAATGGCTGGGATGTCACCGCCGTTTCAACGCGCTCGTTATATGGATTGTCGTATCTTATTTTTGTGGGTTCACTGGTCGGGTTTGTATCGTATGGCTGGCTATTACAGAACGCGCCGATCTCACTTGTGGCAACATATGCATACGTCAATCCGATCGTTGCCGTTTTGCTTGGAAGTTGGTTAGCGTCTGAAAAATTGGAACCTCACATTTGGCTGGCGACGGCAATCATTATCGGGGCGGTGATGTTCATTAATAGCAGGAACAAGCCCAAGGTTAGGAAAGAGGCGAAGGAGGTTTTAGTGGAGAATAATCAGTAGTCAGTGATCAGTCAGTTGTGGATATCAATCGTAAATCAAAAATCGAAAAAGGAGAAATAAAATGGACGGAAAAGATTTGCTCAAGAAAGTCAAGGAAGATAATGTCAAATTCCTGTCGCTTCAGTTTACGGATGTGATGGGCGCGGTGAAAAGTGTGGATATGCCGATCCGCCACCTTGAGGATGTGCTGAACGATGGCGCATGGTTCGACGGTTCGTCGGTGGAGGGGTTCGCGCGCATTCAGGAAAGTGATATGCGCTTGAAGGTCGACCCTGACACGTATGCTGTGCTACCGTGGTCTGCGGCGGATTCAAAACGCGCGCGTGTGTTTTGCGATATCTTCACACCCAGCGGCGAACCGTTCGAGGGCGACCCGCGCGGCGCATTGAAGCGCATTCTCAAGAAGATTGCCGAGCGCGGCTGGATGCTGAACATTGGACCCGAACCTGAGTTCTTCCTGTTCAAGGCTTCGGATGGCAGCAATGGCGTTCATCCTGTTCCCCACGATACAGGCGGGTATTTTGATTTCTCATCCTTTGATGAGGCGGTGGTTGTCCGCACGGCGTTGATGGATGCGCTCGATGCGATGGGCCTTGATGTGGAAGTGGGCCACCACGAAGTTGCGCTGGGACAGCACGAAATTGATTTCCGTTTTGCAGATGCTTTGAAAGCCGCCGACAATGTGCTGACCTTGAAGTACACCGTGAAGGCGATTGCCGCCCAGCACGGGCTGACCGCTTCTTTCATGCCCAAGCCTGTGTACGGTATTAATGGCTCTGGTATGCACTGCCACCAATCTCTCTTCGATATCAAAACGGGCAAGAACCTGTTCTTCGATGCGAAGGATGAGGCGCATCTTTCTCCGCTGGCGTATTCGTTCATCGCCGGGCAGTTGGAACACGCCCGAGCATTGGCCGGCGTGGTTGCGCCGACGGTGAACTCGTACAAGCGTTTGGTGCCTGGCTACGAAGCGCCCGTGTACATCGGCTGGGCACAGCAGAACCGCTCGGCGTTGATTCGCATTCCGCGCTACACCGAGGGACGCGACAAGGCCGTGCGCGCGGAACTGCGCTTCCCTGACCCTTCCTGCAACCCATACCTGGCCTTCACTGTGATGCTTGCCGCCGCGCTGGACGGCATTGACAGGAATCTCGCCGCGCCCAAGCCGTTGAACAATATCAACCTGTATCATCTGGATAAAGCCGAGCGCACCAAATTGGGTGTGACTGAGCTGCCCGGCTCATTGGCTGAATCTCTGGGTGAGTTGGAGAAGGATGAAGTGCTGAAATCTGCGCTTGGCACAACCCTGTACGAAGCCTACATGCGCGCGAAATTGGAAGAGTGGGACGAGTTCCGCCTGCGCGTGACGGATTTTGAGATTGCCAAGTATTTGGAAACGGCATAGGCAGCATGTAACATGAAACATAATCCCCATTGGCAACATGCTTTTGGGGGTTCTGTTTTTTTTTAGTTTTTTTGTAACTACTCAGCCGTCCTAATTTCGCGGGGCTGAAGCCGCCTGCTCAGTACATGGAAGCCCTTCGGGCTGGGCGACGAGTCGGATTTATCCGACTTTCACGAACTGAGGCAGGGCTTTAGCCCGCCGAAACAGGGCGCAGAGTAATATGCCTGAGCAGTTACGTTTTTTTGGTATTTGGTGGGATAGGCCACACATGGAATGAAAACGTAGCTTTATATATGGTTTTTCAAACACAAAGGGCACGAAGTACACAAAGGTTTTTAAGGTCTTCCTTCGTGGCCTTTGTGCCCTTCGTGTTTAATCTTTTTTGGCTAGTCCGGGTTGGGGAAAGAGGGATAAAATGAATGAACATTGATAATTCTATTTCACTCACAGAGGTAAAACGAAATGAACAAGGAAATGGTAAAGAAACCGAAAGTCGAAAAAGAAACAGACTCAAAGGATGATATGAGCAGCTTTCGCGCAAACTGGGGATGGATTACCGCACTCACGATCTATTTTATTGCCTTCGGAATCCTCAGTTTGTGGGCTATCCTTGCATTTTTCCCTTGCGAGATCGCAGTGGATAAAGCGGCGAACTGCCCAAAGATAGTTGGGTTCATGCTATGGGAATTTAAGGTGTCCGACGAGGCGCGCATGATCTTGCTTGTGATGATGGCAGGCATCCTCGGAAGTCTCGTTCACGGGTTTCGCTCCCTTTTCTGGTACGTGGGCAACCGAGCCTTTGCAAGAAGCTGGATCCTGATGTATTTCCTGCTGCCCTTCATCGGCTCGTCGTTGAGCGTGATCTTTTATTTTGTTCTGCGCGGCGGGTTATTCTCGCCAAACGCAACCGTGGATGCCGCCAGCCCGTTCGGGTTTATCGGCATGGCGGGCCTCGTTGGCATGTTCTCGAACAGGGCAGCCTTGAAATTGCAGGAAATTGCGGAGAGCGTTTTCTCCACAAAAGAATCTACCAAGGGCAAGGATAATGTAGACAAGGAAACGCTTGAAGCTGAAAAGAAAACCAGCGGGAAGAAGAGCTAGGCAATGCCAAAGTGGCAGTCACCTTAAAAGTGACTGCCACTTTGATTTCAAACCTAGCACTCGCTAAACCCACAAGCATAGCACTTGCGGCAGCCTTCCTCATTCACCACCGCCGCCTCGCCGCACTCGGGGCAGATGTCGCCGATCTTCATGGCGGGAGAAGCTGGCTCATTGTGATGACCGTTGCCACCGTTCGCCCCCGAAAGGAGGTTGGATTTCACTTCTTCAGCAACGACGCCATTCTTTTCATTCAAGTACTGGTCGAGTACCTGACCAATGCCGTCGGGCAGGGAGCGCACGCGGTTGATGCCGAAGCCGAGCGAGCGTCCGCCGCCGATGCCGACGAGCTGGGCGATGATCTCGCGCATTCTGTCTACGGGAGCCACGGGGGAAGCCATGCGCAGGATGTAGGAGATCAAACGTCCAATGGCCTCGGAGACCGCGGCAATTTCAGAACCCGCCTTGGCCGTATTCACAAAGGCCTCAAAGGGCTGCTCCCCACCGTTCTCGTTGATGGTGATGAAAGCCTTGCCTACGGGCGTCTCGATGCTGTGCGTTCGTCCAGTGAGCGCCTTGGGGCGGGATTTCTTCGTCCCATGCCACATCGTCCCCGTAGGGGAAATGGTAGGAGATGCCGCTTGGGCAGGAACAACTGTCGGCGCGGCAAGAGGCGTTACTTTCTTATCCGCGGTGGCTTTGGTTTCCAGCACAACCACATCACGCGAACCCGTCACGTACACAGTAATCCCCTTGCAGCCGAGTTCCCAGGCCATCATGTACGCCTGAGACACATCGTCCTCGGTGGCGTTCTCGTGGAAGTTGACGGTCTTCGAAAGCGAGTTATCCACGAAGGCCTGCAACGCGCCCTGCATCCGCACATGCTCCTCGGCGGTGATGTCAGCCGAAACCACAAAGGTATCGCGCACAGACTGCGGAAGTTCCGCGATGTTCTGGCAGGTGCCGTCGTTCATCACCCGCTCCACAATTTCCTGTCGTTTCTCTTCGCCGAGGCCGAGTTTCTTGAGAGCTTCATCAAAACGCGGGCTGGCGTATGTGAGTTTGAGGTCTTTGCCATTATCGTTGACGTGGCGAATATACGCCAGCGCGAAGACGGGTTCACAGCCATAGCCTTCACACCCAGCCACCGTGGCGATTGTGCCAGTGGGCGCGACAGTGGTCTGAGCCGCATTGCGGATACCGTGACTCTTGATGCCGCTGACAATCGCCTCCCACTTAACCTCGGGCCTGTTCCAGTTATGCTGATAGTTCGCCAACGCTTTGGGCGCTTCCCACGTCATATTGTCCATATCGTAAATAGAGTCGACAATGGCAGGAAAAGGTCCGCGCTCTTCGGCAAGCTCCACGCTGGTTTTCATCGAGTGATAGCGCACGAACTCCATCACCTGCGCGCCGAATTCCTGGCCTTCCTGCGAGCCGTAACGCACGCCCGCGTGATACATCAAATCTGCGAGGCCCATAATGCCCAACCCAATGCGCCGCGCGCGATGAGCTGCTTCCTTAAGCTGTGCCACAGCCGGCACATACGCATTCGCTTCAACAACATCATCGAGAAAACGTGTCGAGGTCACAACACTCTGACGCAACGATACCCAATCCACAGTGCCATCGGGTCCGCAGTGCTCGTTCAAATTCACAGAACCAAGGCAGCAGTTCTCATACGGTCCAAGCCATTGCTCTCCGCAGTTCGCTGAAATAATCCCATTCACGGCAAACTGATGGTCAGGATGATCAACTGTTAAGTTATAGACTTCTTCAACAATATGTAAATCTTCGATCAACGTAACAACCGCGAAATCTTCTGAAATAAAATCGCTCACATTATCCTGTACAAAAGTCCGTTGTGATGCCGTTTCAGCGATGCCAGCCAACTCCATCTGAGGCATGACAACGTGTTTGGATAGTTTTACCTCGTCACCTGTCTTCATATCTCTGACCATACATTTTGAGCCATCACTCATGATTAAATTATGGTTTTCTGTAAGATCAATTGTATAGCCATTGTTTAAGTGAACGCGGAACAGTGGCTTAATTCCAGTGGGATAAGCAGTAGCACGTGCAAAATCACCTTCTGATGTAAGCGCTTGAAATTCAAAGCCAACCAAATCTTTAATTGGAACAGGGCCCATATCTGTATGAACAAGGTTTGTGCCGCGATGACACGGATTTGTCGCTTCCAAAGGATACAAGTGCGGCACGGGGTTGTAGCGGTTGGCGGCATCCAGGAAGAGCACGCCTGGCTCTCCGTTGTGGTGCGCCTGTTTGACAATCTTATTGAATAACTCGCGCGCATTGACTGTTTTATAGGTATGGATGGTAATGCCAGCGGCTTCGGCCTGTTCGATGGTGCCGCTGAAACCTCTATGTTTCATTTCTTCAAGGTCAGGGAAACGCAGCGCCCATTCCTTGTCTTCTTTTACAGCTTGCATGAAGGCATCGGTAATGCCCACTGAAATATTGAAGTTCGTGATCTGATTCTCATTGATCTTGCAAGTAATGAAATCTTCCACATCTGGGTGGTCCACGCGCAACACGGCCATATTGGCGCCGCGACGAGTATTGTGTGTCACCATGCCATAGGCAAGATAGGTATGATTATCCTCAACTTCCAAATCAAGCGTAAGAGATTGACCAGCCTCTTCCACACCGCGCACTTCCACAAACCACAAACCATCTACAGAAGGTGCGTTTTCAAACGCTTCACTATACTTCTGCTTCAATAACTCATATCCCGAACGGGTGAAGTTACGGTCATCTCGCATATATCGCAAAACCTGACGGCGCAAACGGGGCTCAGTGCTGCGGAAGTTAATACTTTTGCCGCGTCCTCTACGGTCAATTTGTCCTACTGTGATCTCGTCCAAAATAGGTTGCAGCCAATAAGCCGAATTGGGCAATACATAGGAACTCTCGCGGCGTTGATCACTTTCCCATGCATAAGCTGAGACAAAGCGTGAACGCTGGTCGCATCCGATCTTCTCGCGCCAGGCCTGTAACCCAACCGTGGATGTGATCTTTATATGGTAAGTATCCGAATCGCCCCAACGATCCAACCCTGCGGAAACTGTCCGCATTTGCACAGGGCAGCCCAACCCGATCAACAAAGTGGAGACTTCGCGCGCCAAACGCGCGGAGGACGTTCCGAGATTGGGATATCCATGCGTTAATGTACCGTCCGCTTCAAACAAACCGCGCAGGTATGCCCCCACAATATTTTGCGGAGACTGACGGATCAAACGCGGAACAGCGACATCACGACTTCCTTGTTTCTGCAATCCATTCAAGGACAAAAATTCCTTAACCGCGCGATTGTCCATAACAAAGGTCACAGAACGGTCATTCGGCTTTTGCATCTTGTGGACATTTACGTTGAAGAGTCTCTCCAACATTACAGGCATTTCTTCCATAAGATATGAAGAGTGCGCCACGCTGACGCCCACACGATGATCGACATCACTTTTTGCCATAAAGCCATCACCAGCAAGATAGCCCAGGAAGAAAGCAAATTCCTCATCCAAAACAGATGGAAGATCAGGCATGACTTGATTTCCATGCTTCTGTGTTGGCTTCTTCAAAACCTGTAACTTGCCTGCATGTTCGCCCAGACGAACAAGGATCCAATCTCCTTGCGCCAGATCCTGTATCTCGCGCCATTGCGGGCCGTCATTGGTCATTACCTTTACTTTATGATTTGGCGTGCCTGTAATGCTTACCCCCTCACGAGTGTGTACGCGTAAAACGTCGGCAATCCCATTGTTATATCCGCGTGGAGAATCTTTCACACCTTCATCTGTGGGAACGGAGAGTTGATGTTCCTGCCAACCAGAGGTCTCTGAATCCACAATTTCATCAAGACGCAAGAGACCTTTATTAGTAAACACCAACGTATCAGGTAAAAGGCAGCCGCCTTGCGCAATCTCACCGAAGGCATGGTCATACACGCGCAGGAAGCCAACGGGTCCCGTAGCCTGCCCAGCCGAGGTTTGCACAAGCGCTCCCTTGGGCCGCAAGCGCGAGAAGGAGAAGCCATTTCCGCCGCCCGTCTGCTGGATCAAGGCCGCATCGCGCAAAGTCTGGAAGATGCCTGCGCTGTGGCGTCCCATGTCATCGGTGATGGGGAGAACAAAACAGGCGGCCAACTGCCCAAGAGGAGTTCCCGCACCGGTAAAGGTGGGAGAGTTCGGGAAAAACTTCTTGCTTGAAAGCAGGTGGTAATACTCAACCGTGCGCGCGGCAACATCCGCGCCCCATTGCTCCTCCACTTTTGCAACATGATAGGCCACGCGCCAGAACATCTCTTCGACATTCTCGGCAGGCTTGCCATCGTCACCGCGGCGCACGTAACGCTTCGTCAACACCTGGCGCGCGTTATCTGTCAAGGCAGCTTTTGGCATCCCTTTCGCAATCGCAGGCGTTGGTAGCAATCCATTCTTAACTTTGGGCTCACTCGATTTTGCAACCATCTTTTACTCTCCTATAAAGTTATTCGTTTTAATGTGTCACCCTGAGCGAAAGCGACACATGCACCGCGTTGCGGATGCAGTGCGGTGAGGGTCTCTACCTCGTGAATAGATATTCTTCGGTCGCCACATTCGCCGTTTGAGGCTCGCGGCTCCCTCACGCGTGCCTGCGCACGGTGCAGGCAGAATGACACATGGTTGATACGGACACAAAACGGCAAAGACATTCCCCCCTTGTGAGGGGCATCCTTGCCGTCAAATTAATCTTCCAGTAACTGGTCTATCTCTGTGCGAATGGACTGAAGATCATCCAGCCCCAAATACACAATCGCATAGCGGATGTAGGCGATCTGATCCACTTCCTTCAGGGTGGTCATCACTAGGTCACCCACCACGCGAGAAGATACCTCAGCCTTGCCCATTTTCTGCAACTGCGTCTCCACATGCCCGATCATGCGCTCAATGTCCGCCGCAGAGACGGGCCGCTTGGCGCAGGAAATGCGAATCCCCCGCGCCAGTTTCTCGCGGTCGAACTCCTCGCGCGCGCCATCCTGTTTGACGATGAGCGGCGTGGCTAATATGGGTCTTTCATAACTGCTAAAGCGCTGCCTGCATTTCAGGCATTCTCGACGGCGTCGAATCCCCCCATGGCTATCGTGAGAAGTATCGAGAACTTTAGAATCATGATGCTTGCAATATGGACAACGCATCTGAAAAATCTCTCCAATTATAGAACAAATGTTAGAGCCATATATGGGCGTTCGAGCTCTGCATCCCCGTACATATGGTCAAAGTGTTCGGCATTTTAGCATCTTACAGGAGCATTGGCAAGGGGTGATTGGTCTACGGGATTCTTAAAAAATGATGGATATGTCCCCCGATTTATATTTATGTCATTGCGAGCCGCGTTCGTTGCGGCGAAGCAATCTCCAACATTGTGACAGGGATTGCTTCGGGCAAAGAACAAGAGCACCCTCGCAATGACGCACTATAAGCTTTTCAAAAACTTCATCACATACAGATTGAACGTCTCAGGATGGCATTGATGCGGCACGTGCCCGCAAATGGGCATGGTGTGCGTACCCACCACATTCGGCAGGGATTTTGCAAGCTGCGGAAAAGATGACGTTGCGAGGGTTTGATCACGCTCACCCCACAAGAGTAGAGTCGGCTGATGAAGGCGGGACAGGTCAAAGGTCAACGAAGGAAGCGTGCGCGGGATGTTGTAAATTCCAGAGGAGGCGCGTTTATAGTCCAATGCGGTTTGATAGCGGATGCGCTCAGGCAGAACATGAGTCTCACGATGACCAAAGTGATAATTGAAGCTGGTCATATCCACCAACAAACGGAAGAGGCGGTAGGGCGTCTTGTCGATGAGATTGGTGTTGATCAGTTGATGACGAAAAACCTTTTGCATGACGGGCGGCAGTTGGGTAATGTCGAAGAACGGATTGACCAGCACCAACGCCCGCACCCGTTCGGGATATTTCAACGCATACAACAGGGACAGCCCCCCGCCCAGCGAATGACCAACCAGGATCATGGGTTCATCGAGTTGAAGTGAATCGATCCATTGTGAAAAATGATCAAAGGTATTTTCAACGGTGTATTCGTGCGCGCTGTCAGGCTTTTCGCTTTCGCCGTGCCCAAGCAGGTCGAGGGCATAACCAGCATAGCCCGCAGCCGAAAGCTCGGGAAGCAGGTCATCCCAATCGTGAAGCGAGGCAGCCAGCCCGTGCGTGAGGACAACGGGTGCGCCCACTCCATGCTGTACGTAGTTTACTTTTTGTTGGTTATCCAGAACCCCATCAAAGGGCGCTATTTTATTCATGTTTGTAATCATATTCTTTTTTACCAGACTTCGTAAGCCTTTTGGCGCTTACAAAACCCTTACTACTCTCCAGCGATTTGTTTGCCGTATCGTTTTGCGAGCTCACGCCTCAAAACCTTTCCAATAAAAGTCCTTGGGAACTCGTCCATGAAAATCACAAAGCGCGGAACAAGGTGCGGCGGCAGCCTGCGCTTGCAATAGGCAATCACATCCTCCGCGCTTGGCTTTTGTTTCGCGCCAATGATAAACGCAAATGGATGCCCCGCCACGGCCACTACGGCCACTTCCTTGATCTGCGGAATCTCATAGATCACTTCTTCCACATCGCGTGGGAAGGCGGGTTCTTTGCCAGTTTTCTCTGGATACCACATATCTGCCTTGCGGGCGATGATGCGGCAGAAACCATCTTCGTCCATTTGCGCCACGTCGCCAGTGAGCAGCCAGCCATCGGCAGTTAAGACTTCTTTTGTAGCCTCTTCGTTCTTCCAGTAGCCCATCATCACCTGCGGCCCACGGATGGCAAGCTCACCGATCTGCCCGGGCGCCACTTCCTTGCTGCCTGTTTTCAAATCCACCACGGCGGCCTGCGTGGATGGCAATGGTACGCCGATGGTGCCGATCCTGCGGTTCTTGCCCAACGGGTTTGCATGAGATACAGGCGAGGCTTCGGTAAGTCCGTAGCCTTCCACAAGCTTGCCCTTGGTGAGTTTCTCAAAGGCTTCCTGCACTTCCACGGGCAGGGGCGCGGAACCGCTAATACAAGCCTTGATGGATTTTATGCCGTATTTTCTTACGCCACGGAAATTATTGATAGCCACATACATGCTCGGCGAACCTGGGAAGATGGTCGGCTTATATTTCTTGATCGCCTTCAAAACATCCAGGACGATGAACTGCGGTTTTAAGATCAATGCCGCGCCAATGGAGACTGGCACATTCAAGGCAGTGGTCATGCCATAGCTATGGAAGAACGGCACAACGCATAAAAACCGTTCCCTGCCTTCTTCCGCATTCGGCAGCCAGTGACGGGTTTGCAGGGCATTCGCCACCAAGTTTCGATGTGAAAGCATTACCCCTTTGGATTGCCCCGTAGTGCCGCCTGTGAACATGATGACGGCCAGGTCTTCAGGGACAACATCCACAGCGGATGATTTTGTGCTTTGCTGGGCGAGCCAGCGATTCCAGTGCAAGGCATTCGAGAGGTCAAGCCCGCGGTTGCGCCAGCGGGAGATTAAATACTTCGGCAGCGCGAGGTAATCCGCAGGGTCGGTCAGCACCACATGCGGCACGCCCGTCTCCTGCTTGATCTGCTTCGCCAAACCAGACCAGGTGGATAGTGTAACAAGCACGCTCGCGTCTACATCCTTGATCTGGTGCGCCAGTTCGGCAGGGTCGGTCATTGGCGGAATCAATACCACCACGGCGCCCGCTTTCAACGCGCCGTAATACCCAACCACCATTTGCGGGATATTCGGCAAAAGCAATACCACGCGCGCGCCTTTGCCAAGCCCCAGCGCAAGTAATGCATTAGCAAAGCGGTTGGCTTCGTGATTCAATTGTCGGTAGGTAAGTTTTGCGCCTTCAAAATAAACTGCGGGATGATTCGGAAATCGTCTCACGGAAGAACGCAATAGAAGATGCGCAGGGATGCGCGGCACATCCACCGTGTAGGGCACGCCGTCTTCATAGTGATTGAGCCAGGTTCGCTCGCGCTTCAATTCGTCACGCGATGATTTGGGAGCCACGAAGGAGGAATCGCGCCACGATTTTTTGGACTCGCCTTTGAGGAAGCTCGCAATCGCACGATCCACCGCCTCGCGCCTCTCCAACATGACCATGTGGCCGGATGCGCGCACGTCAACCTCCTCCCCGCCCGGAATGGACTTTGCCACCTTCTCGAATGACGGACGTTCAAAGACGAGGTCGCGATGCCCGCGAATGATCATGGTTGGGACGATTAGTTTCGGGAACCTGTCCCAGCCCACCCATTGCGATAAGTTGTTTAGGTAAAATTGCCTGAGCGCGTGCGGGGGGGCGTGAAGCCATTTACGCGTGAAGAGGCCTACAAAACGCAATAATGCCGCGGGAAGATTTAATGCCAGTTTGAATAAGGGCTTTATTTTAAACTCGCCTGCGGTGGCGATGAGAATTAATTTTTCGATGTGATCCGGGTGATTCAACGCGTATTCCGTGACGATGGCGCCGCCGAAGGAGTGGCCGGCCAAAACAAAAGGCGTAGACACTTTCAACTGGGCCAGAACAGTTTCCAGGTCCAGTTGGATGCGGGGCATGTCGTAGCCAGTGGCGGGCTTGTCGGAGAGTCCATGCCCGCGCAAATCCACTGCAATGACGCGGTTATCCATCGCGAATTTTTGCATTTGATACTGCCATTGCTCCGCCTTGCCGCCAAAGCCGTGGATGAAGACAATGGTGCGCTGTGGGCTTTCAGGCGAAACATCGATTGCGGAAAGGCGAACGATGGGGTCGGACGATGTGCGGATTTCAAGACGGTAGAGATCGAGGTCAATGTCCATGGATACCCTTTTCAATTGGCGAAGTTGGTTCAAACAAGAACTTTGGAAGTGTACAGGAGTTGGCATAGATTGTCAATTTTTATTGTGAAACTAAGTGTTATCATTTTTCCAAAGTCTGGAGACTTTGGACTCTATCAGGACTTACGCAGTTCAAAATCTTTAGCCGCGAATTTACCCTGCGGGCACGATGTCGCGAATTCCCGCTAATTTTTTGAACTGCATAAACCCTAATCTATAAAAAAGTAGGCAGTTGGGAAGAGGCGCAATATCCGCTTTGACAAATCACCCCCGCCCTGCTATACTCGCCTTGATTAAGTTGACTTTCACTGTCGCAATGTCGGCAGTTTGTTTTGAGAACAATCGCAACGCGGCACGGAATTTCCCCTCGCGAGCAAGTCGGCAGGGGTCTTTTTTTATGTCATTGCGAGGAGGGTAATTGCTCTTCGAGACGAAGCCATCTCCCGCTTCAACAGCAGCCTCCCCGCATCCTGAAATTGACCTTACCCGCCATTGGCGGTTTAGTGCTTAGGCAGTACTAAGTAAACAATATTTTAACTCACCTTACGCAGTGTCATTCTGAGCGACAGCGAAGAATCTCTGAGATTATCATAGAGACCCTTCGCTCAGGGAATCACGGTTGGGTGTGCAGCGTGAAAAGGAAAACAAAAAAACATGAGTAAGAAAAACAAGTTAAGAATTATCCCGCTCGGGGGGCTCGGCGAAGTGGGAAAGAACATGATGGCCTACGAGTTCGCAGGCGACATCATCGTAGTGGATGCCGGCATTATGTTCCCCAAGAACGACATGCTCGGCGTGGATTACATCATCCCGGACTACGAGTATTTAAAGAAACGGGCAGATCGGGTAAAGGCGATCATCATCACGCATGGTCACGAAGACCATATCGGCGCGATCCAACATATTGTTGCGGATATTCCCGCACCTGTGTATGCCACCCCCCTCACCCGTGGATTGATCGAAGGCAAGCTCCTTCGTAATAACTCACAGCACAAAGTGCAGATCAAAACCATTCAGGCGGGCGAATCGAGCAAGATTGGACCGTTCCAGGTCGAGTATTTCCACGTGAGCCATTCGATCCCAGATGCAGTCGGGTTGGCCATCACCACCCCTGCGGGACTGGTCATTCACATGAGTGATTTCAAGTTCGATCACACTCCCGTGGATGGCTGGCCGACGGATTTTGCGAAGCTCTCCGAGTTTTCCACCCGCGGCGTGGATTTGCTGCTCTCCGATTCAACGAACGCAGAGCGCCCAGGCTGGACACCCTCCGAGTCTGTCATTGGCCCCGCGTTTGACAAGGTGTTCGGCGAAGCCAAAGGCCGCGTGATCGTGGCTACATTTGCTTCGTTAATTTCCCGCGTACAGCAAGTGGCAGATGCCGCCGCCAAGCACGGACGCAAGATGGCGATTGCCGGCCCCAGCATGGTGGATAACGTCAAGATCGCGCGCAAGATGAAATACCTGGATATTCCCGATGAAATGATCGTGCCGGTTGATCAGGCGATGCAAATGCAGGATCACAAAGTCGTCATCATGTGTACGGGGTCGCAGGGCGAACCTTCCTCCATCGTTGGGCGTTTGTCTGCTGGCACGAACCGCCAGTTTGATCTCAAACCCAACGACACCATTGTGCTTTCCTCGCACCCCATCCCTGGCAACGAAGAAACTATTAGCAAAACCATCAACCGCCTCCTGCGCCGCGGCGTAAAGGTTGTGGACGACAGCGTTGCGCCCATCCATGTTTCAGGCCATGCCGCGCAGGAAGAACAAAAACTGCTCATCAACCTTGTGCGCCCAAGACACTTCATGCCCATTCATGGCGAGCTGCGCATGTTGAAGCGTCACGCCGAACTTGCCCAACAGGTTGGCGTTGATGAAAAAAATACCATCGTGATTGAAAACGGGCAGGTGGTTGAACTCGTCGGTAACAAAATTCAGCTTGGCGAGCGCATCCCCGGTGATTACGTCTTTGTCACTGGCGAATCCATCGGCGATATTGATAATGATGTGATGCGCGAACGCAGTCAACTGGCGCGTAACGGCATCTTGCTCATCGACATCAGTGTGGATAAACTTACAGGCCGCCTGCTGCACTCCCCCGAGATTATCACCCGCGGCTTCGTCTCTCCTGAGGAGGCTGAAACCCTGATCCCCGAAGTGCAAAAGCGCGTGATGAGCGTTGTCCACGACGGCAAACTGGACGATGAAAAAGACATCGTCAACGCGGTAAAAAGTTACCTGCATCAGGAAACAAAACGCAGGCCGATGGTTTTTGTGACATTGAGCAAGGCGTAGTTCACCGTACCGCAAGATTTGTCTTGCGGTACGGTCATTTTATTTTCAACGCAATCTGCCGGTCCACTTTCCCCATCGGGTAATCATCCAACTCGCTGAGTTTCACCCATTTCAAATTCTTATTTTTGGGGATTGAAACAGCCTCGCATCGAAAAGCATGAACGGCAACCTTGAAATGACTGTACGCATGTTGGACAACGCCCAGCGCCGCCCCTCTCTTAACCTGCAACCTGCTCGCTGACCTCAAGGCTTTTGCCAACTCTGCGGCAGGGTTCCCACTTACCCTCGCGTTCGGAAATTCCCACATGCCACCCAGCAACCCATCCGCAGGGCGTTGTGACAACAGCGCCCGCCCCCTATTTATAATCACCGCCGCCGCATGAAGATAATGCGGCGTTTTCTTTTTTGGTTTCAAGACAGGCCGTAATTCCTGTGTTCCATTTTCACGCGCTTTGCACAGCTTCATTAATGGGCACAGCAAACAGCGCGGATTCTTCGGCGGGCATATTGTCGCGCCCAGATCCATCAATGCCTGGTTGTAATCGCCAGCTTTGCCCCTTGGTAAATTCTGTGCGGCAAGACCCCATAATATTTTTTCACCTGCGGGAGAATCTGCGAATTCGGTCACATCGTACAGGCGGGAGAATACGCGGCGCAGATTGCCGTCCAACGTGGGTTCGTCCATTTTGAAGGCAATGGATGCGATGGCTCCAACGGTGTAGCGGCCAATCCCTGGCAGCGTACGCAGATCTGTCAGATCGAGAGGCAACTGTCCATTAAATTTTGAGGCGACGATTTTGGCGGCTTTGTGCAAATTGCGGGCGCGGCTGTAGTAGCCGAGTCCCTCCCAGGCGTTTAATACATCCCGTTCCGAAGCATTTGCCAATGAGGGGATATCGGGAAATAGCTTCATCCATTTTTCAAAATAGGGAATGACCGTTTCGACGCGGGTTTGTTGAAGCATGATCTCAGAGACCCAGACGGCGTACGGGTCGGGATGGCCACGCCAGGGCATGGCGCGCGCGTGTTTGGAATACCATTTGAGGAGGGTTGTGGAGAGTTTCATTTAATATTCAATAAAGAATTAGCCACAGAGGACACAGAGCTACTTGAGAAAAGGCTTTTAAATCTCTTTTTTTCTCTGTGAACTCCGTGGCAAAAGAACTTTCCCATTGGAATACAATTTGAGAAAATAAAAAGCCGTGGCAAGGATACCACGGCTTGGAGATTGCTTCGGGCAAAGAACACACCTGCCCTGGCGGGCGGCGCCAGGGAGAGCGCCCTCGCAATGACGGACTAAAACTGAAAGTAAGTGCGGACAGGGACGATCTTGTGCGAGTAATTTTTTACGTACCCAAAGAGACGTTCCTGCAAAAGCATCCAATCTGCCGAGGCAAGGATGCGGCGCGCCTGGGGCATGTCGGTGGCGAGCAGACCAACCTGAATTTGCGGATACGAGCCGTAAATGGTCGCCCATGCTTCTGCGGGTTGTAAACCAAGCCTTTGCACGCCGGGCACGAATTCGCCGATGATGAATTCAAAATATTCCTGATCGCGTTCGGCGGCGATGTCCCAGGTCATAATCACTTTAACTGACATGGTATACCCTGCGGGCGTTATCCTTTTTGGTAATCCAACACGACGACTTTTGTTTCGTCGGGCAGACCGGAACGGGTCACTTTCAGGGAAGGCTGTGATTCGATCTTGCCGAGTCCCATTTCCTTTAAAAACTTATTAAGTGAATCGAGATTCAATTTTGCATCATCCGTGGAGTAATGCATCGGGATGACCAAATTCGGTTCCAGCAGGCTGACAACTTCTGCGGCTTTGGCGGCATTAAGGCTGCTCCCGCCTCCCACTGGGACCAGCAGCACGTTGACCGTTCCGAGAGCCTCCACCTCGCTTTGAGGGGGGATTTCCTGCATATCGCCAAGGTGTGCCACGGTGATGCCGTCATAATCAAAAACATAGAGCGTATTACGGACTTTGTCCTTGCTCTTTTTGCCGCCGACCGCGGTTTGCACGGCAGTGATGAAAACCTCGCCAATTTCAAATTCGCCCGCGCCAGTAATGACGTGGGTGGCGCCTTTGACTGCGTCACTGTTGTTGTGACCGGGCGCATCATGGCTGATGGTGACGATCTCCGCCTTGAGCTTCAGCGCGTCGTATCCGACCGCCTTGTGATCGAATGGGTCCGTCACCACTGTGGCGTAATTGCGCTCAGTGAGACGAAAACATGAATGTCCGAACCAGGTTATTTCCATAAAATATTGCCTCCGAAGTGGCTATTATACCTCAGGGAGGAGAGCATTAATCAGTGAGCAGTGAGCAGAGAATGAAGTTCACTTTGCCGACAGGGGTTGAATGACATCCATAAAACTCTTTACTATTCCAGGCTCAAAGGATTTTCCAGCCTGTTCCTGAATATAGGTAATCGTCTTTTTTGGCGACCATGCTTTCCGATAGGGACGATTGGAGCGGAGCGCATCCCACACGTCGATGATCGTAAAAATCCGTGCGTGGAGCGGGATATCTTCCCCCTTTAGGCCGCGCGGATATCCGCTGCCATCCCACTTTTCATGATGGCAATAAGGAATATCCAGGGCAGGCCGCAGGTATGCGATCGGATAAAGCATTTTATAGGCGCTGAGCGGGTGCTGACGCATGATGGCCGTCTCCCGCTCGGTGAGTGGCCCGTGTTTGTGCAGTATCTTATCCGGAACTGCCATCTTCCCGATATCATGCAGCAATGCTCCCTGGCGGAGATGGATTAAGGCTTCCTGGCTCACCCCAATTTCCTGGGCAAGTTGGATCGTAAGCACAGTAACGCGCTGGGAATGTCCCTCTGTTTCCTTGTCCCGCAGGTCGAGCGCAGCCGCCCAGCCTTCAAGAGTTGAGTCGTATGATTTCTGCAAGGCTTCCACGAGTTGGGCATTTTCAATCGCCACGGCGGCCTGGGAGGCAATCGCTGTCAGTATCTTTACATCTTCCTCTGTGAACGAGCCTTGCTTTTTATTCAAGGCTTCCAAAACACCCGTCACCCGATTCTGGATGCGCATTGGAACGCCAAGCAGGGAGTTCGTGTGGAAGTTTACCTGCGAAGCGACTGTGGCATTATGGCGAACATCATGATCTACATTATTGACAACCAAAGGGATATTTTTGGAAAAGATCGCCCCTGCCAGGCTGTCCGTTAATGGGATGGGAATTTCAGCCAGCTTTTTACTGTCTGCGCTGGTGGAAGCGGAGAAATATAAGCAGTCTTTTTCCTTGTTGTAGAGCAGGATACTGCCCGCTTCACATTCCAGCATTTCCACAGCCTTGACCATGATCAGATCCAGCACCTGGCCCAGCGCAAGGGTGGAGTTCAAGGTAATGTTGATCTCCATGAGGCGCTCCATCATTTGCAACATGCGTTGGAGATTGGCGGTAACAGATAAAGGCGTTTTCGCTGGCATGGCATTTTCCTCAATAACCAATGGTTGCCCGTCACCTGGCTACGGCACTCGTGAGCCATTTTCGATCTAATCTATAAGTTTAGGAATTACGCAAGACCACAAGAACTGCCGCTAATTTACCGCTCGCATTTGCTCGGTACGAACTTGCAATATACTGGGCGCGGTCAAGAATTGCGGTTTTCCCTTTTAATGCCAAGTCGCAAAGATTCAAGGGTTTTTCCTTTGCGGCTTGGCGTTAAGAATTTTATTCGACAAAAGCGCAATTTGTTCCCACGTTCAGTATAGCAATTCTTCTCAAAAATTTTGTCCATCGTTTCCAATTAGCGCTTCGGGCATTATAACAAAAAAGCCCCTAGATTTTTAATCTAGGGGCTTGAAGGCTCCTGGCCTAGGATTTGAACCTAGAACCTAGCGGTTAACAGCCGCTCGCTCCGCCTATTGAGCTAGCCAGGAACGCGAGCGAGATTATACGAACAAGCCCCAGGAATGTCAAGTAAAAATCGTTCATATCATTGCGAGCCGCCGCTCTTGCCTTTAGCAACGAAGCAATGACGTGGTGCGTTCTTAATACCGTATCGAACTCAAATTATCCAGCTTGTCCGTTTTATGGGTGGCGGAGATCTGACGAACAGTTCCCGTCAGGCCGCGTACCACGAGAGTATCTGTGGTGATATGGTTGCCATAATAGTGAACACCCTTGAGCAGTTCGCCATCAGTGATGCCCGTTGCCGCAAAGAACACATCCTCCGAGGAAACCAGGTCGTGCATCAAAAGCACCTTGTCAAAGTTGTAGCCTGCTTCACGTCCACGGCGCAATTCGTCTTCATCACGCGCAAACAATTTGCCTTGAATTTCGCCGCCCATCGCGCGCAAGGCGCAAGCGGCGATCACACCTTCGGGAGTGCCGCCAATGCCGAGCAAAACGTCCACGCCTGATTCGGGCCAGGCGGTCATCAATGCCGCAGCCACGTCCCCATCGGGAATCTGCCGAATGCGCGCGCCAGCGAGGCGAATCTCCGCCACCATATCATCGTGGCGGGGGCGGTCAAGAATAATGGTTGTCAAATCTTCAACGGCTTTGCCTTTTGCTTTTGCAATTGCCTTCAAATTTTCAATGATGCTTTTTTCAATATTGATCTTGCCCTTCGCCTCAGGCCCCACCGCAATCTTGTTCATGTACAAAAAAGGCCCCGGGTCGAACATCGTCCCGCGCGGGGCAACCGCCACAGTGGCAAGCGAATTGGAGCGGCCAAATGCCAAAGGGCGGGTACCGTCAATTGGATCCACAGCAACATCCACGTCAGGTTTTGAACCGTTGCCCACGATCTCGCCATTGAACAACATCGGAGCGCTATCCTTCTCCCCTTCCCCGATGACGATGATCCCGTTCATATCTACTGTGCTGAGGACGAGACGCATCGCATTAACTGCGGCCTGATCGGCCCCTTCTTTATCGCCTCGTCCCATATAGCGGCCTGCCAACATCGCCGCGGCTTCGGTCACACGCGCAAGTTCAAGCGCGAGGTTGCGTGTGGGGGTTGCGCCAAGAACATCCATGATGCCTCCAGATTATAGAATGAACCAAACGAGGAAGTAATACCCGATCACCGCACCCCACAACCACGAGTCAATGCGGTCGAAGAAGCCGCCATGGCCGGGAATAATATCGCTCGAGTCCTTGATGCCAGACTGGCGTTTGAACATACTCTCGCCGAGGTCTCCCAGCGGCGGCAAGGCTCCAAGTAAAAATCCCATTATGGCGCCCTGCCAGATGGTGATGTCGCTCGTCAGGTTTCCAAAGGTGATAAATACATATACATAAAAGCCGCCGGTGATCGTCGCTGTGAAAACACTGGCGACATAGCCTTCCCAACTTTTCTTCGGGCTGAGACGCGGCGCCATTTTATGTTTTCCATACGCCCTGCCAATGGAGTATGCGCCCGTATCTCCCGACCAAACACAGAACATCACCAGCATAAACCACCAGCCGCCTTCGGGCAGGTTGCGCAATTCAAGCAGGTATGCGCCGATCCAGCCAACGTACACCAGGCCTGCCACTGTCACCCCAAAATCGAGCGCGGCATGATCTCTGCCGCGCTCGTACGCATAAAGGTGATAGGCCAAAGCGGCCAGGATCGCCGCCGCAAAGACAGGCATGGCATATTCGGGGAAGAACATGCGCGCGATCAAAACAAGCGCCACGCCTCCTACCGTGATCTGCATCTGCGGTTCGAACTTCACCGCGCGGAAGAGATGCACGTACTCCCACGCCGCGCCAATGAGAAATGTGCCCATCAATAGAAAATAAAAGATGCCGCCAAGAATTATGGCGGGCATTCCTATTAAAGCCAATCCGAGAGCAGTGACGAGTCTTCTACGCATTGGATTCCTGAAGTTCCCCCGAAGATACCTTTCCAAAACGCCTGTCGCGGTGGGCAAAGGTCTCCAGCGCGCGGCGATATTCTTCCTTGTCGAAATCGGGCCAGAAGGTTGGGGTGATATACCACTCCGAATATGCCGCCTGCCAGATGAGGAAATTGCTCACCCGTAATTCGCCCGAGGTGCGGATGATTAAATCAGGGTCGGGCACGCCTGCGGTGAATAAATATTTATTCACCAGTTCGTCGGTCACTTCCCCGGCTGGGATGCGGTCGTTGATGATCTTTTGAATGGCGCAAACGATCTCGTCCCGCCCGCCGTAATTAAAGGCAACGTTCAAAACAAGGCGGTCGTTGTTCTTGGTTAACTCAATAGCGTTCAGCACTTTCTTCTGGATGCTGGGGTCAAGTCTCTCCAGTCGCCCGATGTGGCGGAGCTGCACGCCTTCCTTGTGAAGTTCGTTTAATTCACGGTCAATGACATTCTGAAGGATGAGCATTAACCCGTTGACTTCCTCGGCGGGACGTCCCCAGTTTTCGGTGGAAAAAGCGTAAATCGTTAAATATTTCACGCCAAACTCAACCGTGGAACGGATAACGCGGCGCAGGTTTTCCGTCCCTGCCTTGTGGCCTGCCAAACGCGGCAGGCCGCGTTGAAGCGCCCAGCGTCCATTGCCATCCATGATCATGGCAACGTGCTGGGGGACTTTTTCAAGAGGAACATTAGAAGGGGATTCAGCCATTTTTTTAAGCAACTCTTTCTGATGTCATATTCAAGACATCAGAAAAAAAAACTAGACTTCCATGATTTCTTTTTCTTTATGCTGGCCATGCCTGGCGATCTCTTCCACATATTTATCGGTCAGTTTTTGCAGGTCTTCCTCGCCGCGTTTGAGTTCGTCTTCAGTAATCAGTTTTTCCTTTTCGTAGTCGCGAATATCGTTGTGCAGGTCACGGCGGATGTTGCGAACGGCAATGCGGGCTTCTTCAAGGCGGTGGTGCATGTGCTTCACCAACTCGCGGCGGCGTTCTTCATTAAGCGGAGGCAGGTTCAGGTGTATGACCTTTCCGTCAGAATTAGGATTCAGGCCCAGTTCCGAAGCGCGAATCGCTTTTTCAATATCCTTAATGGAACCTGCGTCAAAGGGTTTGATCATTAAAGAGCGCGGTTCGGGGACGCTGATGCTTGCAAGCTGCATGAGAGAGGTCGGCGTGCCATAGTATTCCACAGGGAGTTTTTCAACCAAAGCAGGGTTGGCCCTGCCTGTGCGGATGCCGGCAAGATCATCCGTAAGGGATTGGATCGCGCCATGCATACGGTTCTCAGCGTCTTTCAACAGGTCTTTAACTTCGTCGGTGCTCACTATCTTCCTCCTACCGCTCGTTGTATAAATTACCAACCTGCCGGGAAAATTACGCGTGTAAACATAATTCTGGTTTTGTAATTTATGCGGTACTGTGTGAAAATGATTACTCTACAAGGATACCTTAAAACAAGAATTTAGGCTATGGGAGCGCTAAAAATGTGAGAGGATATGTAAAAAATTGAGAGGCTGTCAGAAAATAAAACTTTCCTCCTTTATTTTTTTTATTCGCTACCGTACATTTCTCTCGTGAAAAACCCTAAAGGTCTTTTTGGGAATTCCCAAATTTACGAAGGGAAAGCAGACCTTTAGGGTTTCCGTGTACGGTAGAGAATTTTTTTACGAATAAAGGAGGAAAGAATACTGCAAAATATGAATTGGATTAACCGGTAACCAGAGTGCCAACGGCTTCGCCGCGCAGTGCGCCAAGCAACGCTGATGCATCCCAAAGGTTTAATACAAGGATGGGCAGGTTATTTTCCATGCAGAGCGTGATGGCGGTGCTATCCATCACTTCCAGCCGGCGGTTGAGCACATCGATGTAACTCAGTTGGTCGAACTTTTTGGCATCGGGGTTCTTCTTGGGGTCGGCATCGTACACGCCATCCACTTTGGTCGCTTTGATCACTACATTCGCATCTATTTCCGTGGCGCGCAAGGCCGCGGCTGTATCTGTGGAGAAGAACGGGTTGCCCGTCCCCGCCCCAAAGATGACCACTCGCCCTTTTTCGAGGTGGCGCACTGCCCGTCGGCGGATGTATGGCTCGGCAATGGCGCGCATCTCGATGGCAGACATGACGCGGGTGTAAACACCCTGCCGCTCAAGCGCATCCATCAAAGCCATGGCGTTCATCACTGTGGCAAGCATACCCATATAATCTGCAGTGGAACGATCCATGCCGCGCTCCAGCCCCTGCTTGCCGCGCCATAGATTGCCTGCGCCGATGACCACGGCCACATCCACGCCCATCTCGCGGACTTCCTTGATGCGGCTGGCAATCGACTCAGCTTCGTGAACATCTATGCCGAAGCCAGTTTTGCCGCCAAGCGCTTCGCCGCTTAACTTGAGCAGGATCCGTTTATATTTCAATTCAGCCATTTTTACCTCCAAATAGTTTTATTGCCAGCAAAATTTGGATCATATAGAAAAAAAGCCAACCCGAAGGCTGGCTTTCCAAACTTAATTCTGAGTTGTGCTTTCGCCCAATTCCCAACGCTGGAAACGACGGACAACAACGTTCTCGCCAATGGCGGCCACGTTCTGCAAAATGAGCTTTTCAATGGTAAGCGACTCATCGCGAATATAGGCCTGGCGCATAAGGCAGACTTCATCCTTAAACTTCTCAACACGGCCTTCCACAATTTTTGCATGTATGTTTTCGGGCTTGCCTTCTTCTTTGGCACGGCCACGGGCGATCTCTGCCTCGTGCTCAAGTTCAGCTGCAGGGATTTCCTCAGCGGTAATGTACCTGGGTGCGCTTGCAGCGATTTGCAAGGCAATCTCGTGCGCCAGGGTGCGGAATTGTTCAGCGCGGGCGACAAAGTCCGTTTCGCAGTTGAGTTCGACCATCACGCCCACACGTCCCCCGCCGTGAGAGTACATTTCCACCACGCCGTTGGAGGCGTCTCGGTTGGCGCGTTTGGCGGCGGTAGCCATGCCTTTTTCGCGCAGCCAATCGACAGCCTTGGCGTAATCTCCGTTCGCTTCTTGCAAGGCTTTGCGGCAATCCAACATGGGAGCGTTGGTTGCAGCGCGCAATTGCTTGATCATCTCGGTCGTTATTTCCATTTCACAATCCTTGATTAAACTTTTCAGTTCTTAATTATTATGCCGCAGCTTCAGCGGAGTCATCTTTGGCTTCGGGTTGCTTTTCTTCCGCTGCTTTTTCTTCTACGGGAGCTGCAGGAGCAACCTCATCCGCCTTGCGGCCAACATTCATCTTGGCCAGTGTGGATTCACCGAGCAATGCTTCGTCACCAACTTCATCCTGCTCTGTTTCAACAACAGGTTTGCGGGACGGGCGGGATTTCGGCTTGCCTTCTAATTTCACATCGCCGGGCTGTTCGGGCTCCTCTTCCTTGCGCATGGCCTTGCCTTCAAGGACGGCATCCGCCATCTTGGCAACCAGCAACTTGATGGCGCGGATGGCGTCATCATTGGAAGGGATCACATAATCAACATTCTGAGGATTGCAATTGGTATCAACCAACGCGACGATCGGAATCTTGAGCAGGTTCGCTTCACGGACCGCAGCTTCTTCGCGCCCAACATCCACGATGAAGAGCAGATCGGGGCGACGCTTCATGATGCGTGCGCCGGAGAGACGTGTGCCCAGGCGGGTGATATCGCGCTGAATCAACAAACCTTCCTTCTTAGTGAGGCGGTTGATCTCATCGGTGTCGCGCAATTTTTCAAGGCGCTCCAGTTCCTGGATGCGCTTGTACATCGTAGCCCAGTTTGTGAGCATACCGCCCATCCAGCGTTCGGTGACGAAAGGCATACCGCAGCGGGCGGCTTCTTCCGCCACAGTTTCCTGCGCCTGGCGTTTGGTGCCAACGAACAGAATAGTGCCGCCGTTTGCAGCGGCATCGCGAACGGTGTTGTACCCCTGGTTCAGCAGCTTGACGGTCTGCTGAAGGTCAATAATATGAATACCGTTACGCTCTGTGAAGATGTACGGTTTCATACGGGGATCCCACTTGTTGGTGCGATGTCCGAAGTGGACGCCGCTCTCAAGCAGGGCTTTCATTGAAATGACAGCCATGTAGTACTCCTTAACTTGTGCCGTTCTCCAACGCGCAGTTCATTGACTGGCGCGGAACAGAATGAGTTTAGCGGGGATACAGCCTTACGGCCTGACCCGCTCAGGGACGCTTGTTGCCCGCCCCAGGCAAGATGTGCTTCATCCTGAACAATGTTGAAGGATTGAAAGCGGCGGGATTATAACACAGGAATTCTGACGATAACGTGGACGATTGACCATTTTCAAGTCCGTCATCCACAGTCCATCGTCTACTGTCCTTTACCCTACGTAATCGCACCAGCTTTCATATTTCGCAACCTTGCCGCGGATGGCATCATGATATACATTTTGAATCTCGCGTGTCACTTTGCCCGACTTGCCATCACCGATCTTGCGGAAGTCAATTTCGCTCAAGCCAATGCACTCGGCAGCAGTGCCGCACACGAAGACCTCATCGGCAATGTATAACTGGTCGCGTGAAACGGGCTGCTCGAGCACTTCATAGCCTATATCTGTCGCAATGGTAAAAATTGAACTCCGTGTAATCCCTTCCAACACAGGCGCAGTGGATGGGGTGATGATCCTGCCTTTTCTCACCAGGAAAAGATTCTCGCCTGTGCATTCGGCAATGTATCCCTGCGGGTCAAGCATGATGGCCTCTTCAAAACCCAGGCGCTGCGATTCGGTTTTTGCCAGAATGCTATTTGCATAATTACCAGAAATTTTGGCTTTGGTCATCGAAACGTTGGGATGGTGGCGCGTGAAGGATGAAATGTTGGCGCGAATGCCCTTGGCAAGCGCCTCTTCACCAAGATAGTTGGCCCATTCCCAAACCGCAATCATCATAGACGGTCTGCCGCTGTCCACATTCAAGTTCCAGCCGCCGCCGTCCAAATAAATCAACGGGCGCACATAACAATCGTTGAATCCATTTGCGCGCACGGTATCTTTGTGAGCTTCGCAAATTTCATCCACTGTCCACGGCAGGTCGCGAAAGCCCAACACATACGCAGAGGCGAATAGACGCTCCACATGCTCACGCAGGCGAAAGACCGCGGGTCCCTTTGGCGTGTTATACGAGCGAATGCCTTCGAACACAGCCGCACCATAATGCAGCGCAGGCGTGAGAAAATGCAAGGTCGCTTGTTCGAACGGCACCAGCCCGCCGTTCTTCCAGATGAATTTCGATTCCATGCCCATGATTCAAATCTCCTTTTGATTTCTTGACCGCAGACCATTGACGATAGACCGTGGATGTAACAATTACAATTGTGGCCAACCGTCCATAGTCCATGGTCTATAGTCTTTCAATAATTTCATCCGCCATCTGGCGGGTCGTTAACTTGCCGCCGATGTCTGCGGTGCGCGCGCCCGCGGTGATGGTTTGGTCAACTGCTTTTTCAATCGCGGCGGCTTCGGCTTCCAACTTCAATGAATGACGCAGCAACATTGCGGATGAAAGAATCGTGCCAATCGGATTTGCGATTCCTTTGCCTGCGATATCTGGAGCGGATCCATGAATCGGTTCAAACAAGCCGACAGTTGATTCACCCAAACTGGCAGAAGGCAACATCCCCATCGATCCTGCCAAAACCGACGCCTCATCAGTGAGAATGTCGCCGAACATGTTTTCGGTGACGACCACGTCCATAGAAACAGGAGCAGTTATCAGCTTCATCGAGGCGGTGTCTACCAGCATATGATCAAGCTCCACATCAGGATTATCCGCACCAACTTTGATCGCGATCTGACGCCACAGCCGCGATGACTCCAACACGTTGGCTTTATCCACAGATGTGACTTTTTTTCTGCGTCCCTTCGCCAGATCAAAAGCAAGTTTCATGATGCGCCTGATTTCGTAATCATAATATTCGAGCGTATCCACTGCGCGCTCGCGGCCATCTTTGATATCGCGTCCCTTGGGAAAGCCGAAGTACAGTCCGCCTGTGAGTTCGCGCAGGACGAGAATATCCACACCTTGCAATTTCTCAGGCTTAAGCGGCGACCATTCCATCAACGCCGGGTGGACTTTGACGGGGCGAAGATTCGCAAACACGCCGAGACCTTTTCGCAAAGCGAGCAACCCGCGCTCGGGGCGATCCTTCGCGGCAGGGTCATCCCATTTGGTTCCGCCCACCGCACCAAGCAAAACCGCATCCGCAGATTGACAATCGGCGAGCGTTTCATCGGTAAGCGATGACCCATATTTATCAATCGAACAGCCGCCCATTAAACGTTCTGTGAAATTGAATGTGTGATTGTATTTGCTGGCAATGAAGTCCAGCGCTCGCACGGCTTCGGCGACCACTTCAGGGCCAATGCCGTCGCCGGGTAAAAGAGTGATTTTGAATTCCAAGGTATTCTCCGTATTAGAAGTTGCGTAATGCATGTTGCATGTTGCATGTTGCGTGTTGCGTGTTCCGTTTTCCGTGTCTACTTGATTCATCCTTCTTCTTCAATGCGCCACCATCAGCCCGTATTCCATTGAATCCGCCAGCGCGCGCCAACTGGCTTCGATGATGTTCGCGCTTGCGCCGACAGTACTCCAGCGGCTTATGTCGTTGCGCGTGTCTATCAATACGCGGGTGATGGCTTCGGTGCCATGGTCTGAATCCAGAATGCGGACTTTGTAATCGGACAAATGAAATTTTTCAATTTGCGGATAATAACCCATCAATGCTTTTCGCAAAGCGTTGTCCATTGCGTTGACGGGACCATTGCCTTCGGCAGCGGTGTGCAACACCTCACCCTGCACGCGGACTTTGACCATTGCCTCGGCGAAAATACCGCGCATGTCACGGTGCTCAACATTCACGAAGAAGTCAATCAATTCAAACGGAGGTTTGTAACCGTATTCCTGCCGCTTCAACATCATGGTCACAGAGGCTTCGGCGGCCTCGAAGGAGAAACCGCGCGCCTCAAGTTCCTTAACTTCATTGAGCACGCCGATTACTTCATCGCCTTCCACTTCCACGCCATGTTCTTCGGCTTTGCTTAATAAATTACCGCGCCCCGAAAGGTCAGAGACAACGACTCGCATTTTATTGCCAACGAGTTCAGGCCCAATATGTTGATAGGATTGCGCCGAGCGTCTCATGGCGGCGACGTGCACACCGCCTTTGTGCGCGAATGCAGATTTACCCACGAACGGCAAATGTTCATCGGGCGTGAGGTTGGCTACCTCCGCCACGAAATGCGAGAGTTCATATAAATGTTCCAGCTTTCCTGCGGGCAAACATGGATAGCCCATCTTGAGTTCAAGGTCAGCCATGATGGAAACCAGATTGGCATTGCCGCAGCGTTCACCCACGCCGTTGATCGTGCCCTGCACTTGCATTGCGCCTGCGCGGATCGCAGCGAGTGAGTTGACCACCGCGCATTCAGAATCGTTGTGCGTGTGAATCCCAAACGGATGATCGAGCGCCTCTTTCACCACGCGGATAATTGATTCAACATCCCAGGGCATTGTGCCGCCGTTGGTATCGCACAAGACGACCGTCTCAGCGCCACCGCGGATTGCGGCTTGCAAAGTTTCCAACGCATAAGAGGAATCCGCTTTGTAGCCGTCGAAAAAATGCTCGGCGTCGTAGATGACGCGCTTGCCATTGGCTTTGAGATAGGCAACAGATTGTTCGATGATGCGAAGGTTGTCTTCGGTTGTTGTCTGCAAAACTTCCTTGACGTGCAGAGTCCATGTTTTACCAAAGATCGTGCAGACGGGCGTTTGCGAATCGAGCAGGGCTTTGATGTTGGCATCGTCTTCGGGTCCGCCTTTGACGCGGCAGGTGGAACCGAACGCAGCGATGAGCGCATTCTTCCATTGCATATCGCGGGCGCGTTCGAAGAACTCAACATCTTTTGGGTTTGAGCCTGGCCAGCCGCCTTCGATGAAGGCCACGCCGATATCGTCAAGTTTTTGCGCGATGCGGATTTTGTCATTGCTCGAAAGCGTAAAGCCTTCGGATTGCGTTCCGTCGCGCAGGGTGGTGTCGTAGATTTGGATTAAGGTCATAGGTTACCTGTTGCGTGTTTGGTATTTCATGTAGCGTGTAGCGTGTTCCGTTTTTTTACGAAACACGCTACACGTTAATGACTCGCTTCGTATGCAGCTATATCTTTTTCAAAGCCCAGTATGTAGCCGAGTTCATCCACGCCGTTAAGCAAACAAGTTTTATTGAATGGATCGATGGGGAATGTGACGAAACCTCCAGGGAAGGATAATGTCTGGGTCGCAAGGTCAACTGTCAGTTCGGCGCGAGGCGCTTCTTCCACAAGATCAAAAAGCATCTTGTGAGTCGCGTCATCCACGATGATGGGGATGAGTCCGTTCTTCAAAGAGTTGTTGCGGAAGATGTCTGCAAAAGAAGTTGAGATGACGGCGCGGAAGCCGTAACTGGTGAGCGCCCACGGGGCATGTTCGCGGCTCGACCCACAGCCGAAGTTGTCACCTGCCAATAAAATTTGACAGCCCGCCGATTCAGGTTTGTTGATGATGAAATCTTTTTTCGGAGATTTGTCATCGTTATAGCGCCAGTTGAAAAAAAGCGCGTCGGCGAGGTTGTTCTTGTCGGTGACTTTCAAGAACTGCGCGGGGATGATTTGATCCGTGTCGATATCGTTGACGGGCAGGGGCATGACGCGGGAGGTAAGGGATGTGAAATTTGCCATTTTGATTTCCTGTTTCGTGTTGCGTGTTGCGTGGGTGGTCGAGTAGCGTTCTTGCGTATCGAGACCGCAGTGCTTGATTCGGCGGACTAAAGTCCTGCCTCAGTTCGTGGAAGCCCTTCGGGCTGAGTCGGCTTTAGCTGACTTTCATGTACTGAGAAGGGGATTTATCCCCGACGTACAGAGTCATCACGATTTCCGACATCGTATCCGAAGGGTATTTGCGAAAGACTCAAACGGAACACGCACCACGCTACACGTTATAGAAGAGTCCTTGGGTCAGTAACGACTCCATTAATAGCCGTTGCGGCAGCCGTGACAGGACTTGCCAAAAACGTGCGTCCGCCTTTGCCTTGGCGCCCTTCAAAATTGCGGTTGCTGGTCGATACCGCGTATTGACCTGGCGTTAATTGATCTGGATTCATCGCGATGCACATTGAGCATCCTGCTTCGCGCCACTCGCCGCCTGCTTCTTTGAAGATTTTATCCAAGCCTTCCTGCTCAGCTTGTTTTTTTACATCCTGTGAACCAGGCACTACCATGAGACGCAATCCATCTGCAACTTTATGACCCTTCAACATTGCGGCGGCGAGACGTAAATCAGAGATGCGTGAGTTGGTGCAACTGCCGATGAAGACCACATCCACTTTTTTGCCGAGCAGGGATTGACCGGGTTGAAGCCCCATGTAATTCAGGGCTTTTTCAAAGGCGGCTTTTTGTGAAGGTTCACTGAATGATTCAACAGTGGGGACTCGATCTGTGATCTTCATGCCCATGCCAGGGTTCGTGCCGTAGGTAATCATCGGNNACGGCTTTGTCCCAGTCTGCGCCTTGCGGGGCGAACTCGCGTCCCTTGAGATATTCAAAGGTGACTTCATCGGGAGCGATCATGCCTGCGCGCGCGCCGCCTTCGATGGACATATTGCAGATGGTCATGCGCTGTTCCATCGTCAGACCGCGGATGGCTTCGCCTGTGAACTCGAAGACGTGACCCGTCCCCCCACCAACGCCGATTTTCGCAATCAGCGCGAGGATGATGTCTTTGGCAGAAACGCCGTCTGCGAGTTTTCCGTCAACTCTTACTTCATACGTTTTTGCTTTCCTTTGAAGCAAGCATTGAGTCGCGAGCACATGCTCCACTTCGGAGGTGCCGATGCCGAAAGCAAGCGCGCCAAACGCGCCATGCGTGGCGGTGTGACTGTCACCGCAGACGATGGTCATGCCTGGTTGGGTGCGTCCGAGTTCGGGGCCGATGACGTGGACAATGCCGCGGTGCGGGCTGGTCATGCCGTGCAGGGTGATTCCGAATTCAGCGGCATTCGTTTCCATTTGCTTGATCTGGGCGGCGGCTAATGCATCAGCAATGGGAACCTCTATCGGCGTGGTCGGAATCGAATGATCCATTGTCGCCAAAGTTTTTTCGGGGCGGCGGACTTTCAATCCGCGCTGGCGAAGTCCTGTGAAGGCTTGCGGGGATGTGACTTCGTGGACGAGGTGCAGGTCAATGTAGAGAACAGCCGGGGATTCAGGTTGTTCAGCGACAACGTGCAAGCCCCAGATTTTGTCGAAAAGTGTTTGTGGCATTAGTTCCTCTAAAACAGCGGTTGGTAATTGGAGATTGGAGATTGGAGACTGGCAATTACCATTTACCAATTACTAGTCTCTAGTCTCTGCCTTTCATCCCAACATCACACCGAAGTCGTTCTTCACTTTTTCAGTCCCTTCGGTCTGCGCGATGATGAGTTTGTTCAGCGCATTGATATAGGCTTTCGCGCTCGCAACGATAATATCCGAGTCCGCGCCGTGACCGCCGTACACGCGGATGTATTCCACTTCGCTTTGCGGATCCATGGTGGTGGCGCTGCTCTCGCTTTGAATGCGGACGGTCACTTCGCCGAGTGCGTCGATGCCTTCGGTGATGGCGTGGATGTTGAACTCCAGCAATGTGCATGGCACGTTGACGATCATATCAATCGCTTTGTACGTTGCATCCACGGGACCTGTGCCAATCGCGGCGACGGTGTGAACGATTCCATCGGGTCCACGCAAGCGGACGGTGGCGGTGGGCATTCCCATCGTGCCGCTCGTCACTTGCATTCCGTTGAGCAAATACACATCACGCGGTTTATAAAATTCATCGGCAATCACGGCTTCGAGATCAAGATCGGTGATAACTTTTTTGCGATCCGCCAATTCCTTGAAACGCGCGAAGGCTTTATCGAGTTCAACTTCATCGAGCGAGTGTCCCATTTCAGCGAGACGGTTTCGCAGCGCGTGGCGACCCGAATGTTTTCCCAGCACCAACTTGGTTTGATTCACGCCCACATCTTCGGGGCGCATAATTTCATAAGTGGTCTGATGCTTCAACATTCCATCCTGATGAATGCCCGCTTCGTGCGCGAACGCATTCGCGCCGACAATCGCCTTGTTCGGCTGCACGACCATACCTGTGTAGTTGCTGACGAGTTTGCTCATGCGTAAAATTTGTTTTGTCTCGATTCCCGTTTCAAGTTGAAAAACAGGATGACGAGTCTTCAACGCCATCACCACTTCTTCAAGTGATGTATTGCCTGCGCGTTCGCCGATTCCATTCATGGTCACTTCGGCTTGGCGCGCGCCCGCTTGAATGCCCGCGAGCGTGTTCGCCGTCGCGAGTCCCAAATCATCATGGCAATGCACAGAAACGGTTATGCCATCGTGCATTCCAGGCGTGTGCTTGATAATGCCGTCAATCAATTTATAAAATTCATCGGGCGTGGTGTAGCCCACCGTGTCGGGAATATTCAACGTGGTCGCGCCCGCTTTGATCGCCTCGCCCAAAACGACATATAAAAATTCTGGGTCAGAGCGCCCCGCGTCTTCAGGGCTGAACTCCACATCCGCGCACAATGTCTTTGCATACGCAACCATCTCCGCCACACGCTGGATCACTTCCTCGGGATCCATCTTCAACTTGTGCTTCATGTGAATTTCAGAAGTCGCAAGAAACGTATGAATGCGCGGCTTCTGTGCGGATTGAACCGCCTGCCATGCTTTATCGATATCGGATTTATTCGCCCGCGCCAATCCCGCGATGATAGGGACTCGCGCTTCTTTTTCCGCGCCGACGGCTGGTTGCCCAACTTCGACAGCGATTCGTCTGACGGCTTCCAGATCGTCTGGCGACGCGGCAGGGAATCCCGCTTCGATAATGTCCACGCCCAGCCGCGCGAGATGATGCGCCACTTCCAACTTTTCAGCCGAAGTCATCGTCGCGCCAGGGGATTGTTCGCCGTCTCTTAATGTGGTGTCGAAAATTTTGACGTAGTTGTTGTTTGTCATCGAGTCTTCCTTTCAGGAAGAGAGACTGGATGACTGGAGATTAGAGACTACTCCAATCTCCAATCTCCAGTCTCTAATCTCTATTTTTTCCAATTTTCAGGACGTAAAGAACGCACCGCCGCACCCGCGCGCCACATCTCCGAATCACGGAAGGCGGCTAATTCTTCTTCCAATTTTTCGCGATAGTCTGTGCGGCTGTTGGCTTCGAGAGTAATACGGGCTTCGTTGCCGCTCAAAACAGATTCGTAGAGCGCGTCAAACAC
>CXWL01002988.1_pt1 | contig 41690 bp, 41 predicted proteins | sample 590931 | NCBI WGS metagenome assembly CXWL01 (sample SAMEA3498368, study PRJEB10139) | groundwater metagenome | biome: water well; material: biofilm material | place: Germany | collected 2015-04-27 | reverse complement strand
GATCCATGTGCTCGATGGCGGCGCCGCGCGCTTCGTGCACGACAACGTTGTCGACGTACCAGACAATCGCATCTGGACGCCACTCGAACGCGTAGGTGTGAAAGCCCTCCGCCGCATCGAACGGCAATCGTACTTCTTCTTTCTTGGCCTCCCCCGCGACATGGTAGGTCAGCTCCAGCGTCCGGGTATCGCGGCCGAGCAATTCCATGTCGATCTCGTTCCACGAATCCTCACCCTCGGGGCGCGTGTACGTGAACACACCCACCACCAAGCCGGGACCGCGCGGCATGCGCAAACGTGCTTCGAAATAGCCGTGCCGGTAAGTCTCGTGGGTGCTGATCTCGCCGCTTGAATAAGGCTTCTCCGCAGCGGGGGGATTGCGCGCCATCGTAATGGCGAGGCCCTCGGGCGCGATTTGCACTTGCGCGCGCCGCCAATCGTTCGACACCCAATCGCCGTTCGACCAGCCATCGGAAATCGCCCAACGCGCCGCTTCCTCAAGCTTGTCGAAGCGATCGACGAAATGGGGCCCCTCAGGCGGCTCGGCTTCCGCGCTTTGCGCGACGTTTGCCGTGGCTTGCGCAGGCGCAGGTGGTGCGGTCCTCGCGGTCGAAGCTGCCGCCAACAGCAGCACCAACACCAAAGCCGTCGCCGCGATGCGCCCTGGCACGACCATAACTCCCAACGTCCCCAATGGGCGAAAAACTACTCCATCTCACGCCCGCCGCGCCAGCGCCTTCGCGCCCAACGCGCAGCAGCACGCGCCTTAACCACAAGGTTAGCCGCCGAACAGCGGTCCGATCAGGCGCAACACGAGATCCATCGTCGAAACCCAAACGCCGGCGAACCAGCGCGCAAGGCGGGCGGCAAGGGAATGTTGCAACATCAGCGCCAGCAATCCCGCGAGCAGGATCGCACCGAGAATGAAACCAGCCCGACGCCTGGGTTGAGCTGACATCCGCACCCTACCAAGAAAAACGCGCCCCGAAGGCCGGAGCGCGCTGTTCATAGCATGTCTTGCCAGTTTAGCCTTGGGCCGTCGCGTTGCTCGGGTCTATGCGCACGCCGGGGCCCATGGTGGAGCTCATCGCCACCTTTTTCACGTAAGTGCCCTTGGCGCCCGTTGGCCGCGCTTTCACCACGGCGTCGATGAAGGCTTTGGCGTTCTGGCGGATTTGCTCTTCCGAGAAGCTGGCCTTGCCGATTCCGGCTTGGATAATGCCGGCTTTTTCGACGCGGAACTCGACCGCGCCGCCCTTGGCGTCGGCGACGGCCTTTTTCACGTCCATGGTCACGGTGCCGACCTTGGGGTTCGGCATCAGGCCGCGCGGCCCCAGCACCTTACCCAAGCGACCGACCAGCGCCATCAAATCCGGCGTCGCGATCAGGCGGTCAAAATCAATCTTGCCGCCATTGATGATCTCAAACAGATCTTCCGCGCCGACAATATCGGCGCCGGCGGCTTTCGCTTCGTCCGCCTTCGGTCCGCGTGCGAACACAGCGACGCGCGCTGTACGCCCGGTGCCGTTGGGCAGCGAGACCACGCCGCGCACTTGCTGGTCGGGATATTTNNGCGTGGCTCTTGGCCATTCTCTTGGTCGTTTTCATGGCCCTACTCCACCACTTCCACGCCCATCGAGCGGGCGGTGCCGGCGATCATTTTCGCGGCTTGGTCAAGATCGGCGGCGTTCAGATCCTTCGCCTTGTTCTTGGCGATGTCCTTGCACTGAGCCATGGTGATTTTGCCGACAAAGTCGATGCCCGGCTTCTTCGAGCCCGAGCCCGGCTTCTTCTTGGTGTCGAGCTTGACCGCCTTTTTGATGAAGTAGGACGCCGGCGGCGTCTTGATCTCGAAGGTGAAGCTCTTGTCCTGGTAATAGGTGATCACCACCGGGCAAGGCATGCCCTTTTCCATGTCCTGCGTACGGGCGTTAAAGCCCTTGCAGAATTCCATGATGTTCAAACCGCGCTGACCGAGCGCGGGGCCGATGGGGGGCGATGGATTCGCCGCGCCCGCCGGCACTTGGAGCTTAATCTGCCCCAGGACCTTCTTTGCCATTTTGGCCTCTCGCTTAACGCCAGGCGATCGCTAAACCGCTGGCCTGAGTGGATGCGTGGTGCGGGGGGCAAACCCCTCCCACGCGGGAGCGGGGGGATGTAGCGGATGGCGGGGGGGTTGGGAAGGGGACAATGTGTTCCGCCTCAGTGTGCCGCGCCCGTGAACCCACCTTCAACGTACGGGGGGACGCCGCGAAATATACCTCGTTCGATGCAAGAAATCGCGGTAATCCAGCGCGCGGTTTAAAGACGGAGCGCGGGATGGATTGGCGGATTACCTTAGTGGCGCTCATTTCCGTGGCCTGGGCGCCCAGCGCACTCGCGCAGACACGGGAGGAATTCACCTTTGAACGCGTAATTCGTTTGGGTGTCGGAGACGTCACCAAGGCTCAGGGCCCGATCGAGCGCGGTGATGTCGTGCTTTCGTTTCCCTACGAGTATCGGCGGACTGGCGTGCTGCAAAACGACGTGAGGGGCACAGGGGTCTTCGCCTTGCGAACGCTCTACGCAGCCGTCGGAACGCCCGGATTCATGCTCGGCGAGTTCTCGACCGGGGGCAGCGGGCGCGGCTCTCAGGTGTGGTGTTTTCAGCGACCCGCCACCGAGGAGCCGGAGCGCGCAGAACGTATCGTGTGCTTCCTGGGGGCCTGGCCTTTGAACTTCATACGGCCGCCTCTGCTGATCAGTTCGTTTTCGATCAACCCTTCGCACCACAACACCTCTGACATCCCGGTTGTCGAGGAGGGTACGGTTACATTGCCTTTCGATCTTAGGCTCGAATTCCGCATGCGCGCCTGGAACAGGCGTTTCCTCCAGCTTGACCTTTACGCCGACGGTGAGCGGATCAACACATTCTCAGTGCCGCGCGCCGCCGACGGCAGCGCCACCTTGCCTTCGGTGGCTGGATCAATCCGGTTCGTCCAGGCAGGTGGGGCGACAACAGCAACGCCGCTCGATGAACCAGGGCCTTCAACCGACCTTGCAGACCTTATGCGGCGATCGGGTTTGGCCGGCGCAGGAGTTGTGGAATCGCCGTTGATAGTGGTGGCGCCGCCCGAAACGACCGGCGCTTATATCACCGCTGCGCGCAATGACGAGATAATGCGCCAGCAAGTGCGAGCACCCGCGCCGATCCAGATTGACGCGGCGCCAAACGGCAACGCCGAGCGATTTGGCGATGCAGGCACGCTGCTCTATCCAGCCATGCGCGGTAATTTCTTAATCTACTGCCGCCCGCCGCCGCCCCGGGCGCTGGGCGAACTTTTGCGCACGCGCCTCTATTGCCTTGAAGACAGCGACGGCGACCACGCCTTCGATGCGATGTGGTCAGGCGTGTCGCACGCGGACGTCAATGGCGTGTTTGTGATTTCGGTGTCGCCCCCGGCGCAACGTCTGCGCGATTCCGTGCCCTTCAGCGAAGTGCTCGCCGATGTGCAGCCCGAAATGGCAGTGCGGCTTCGCTATCGGGGCCCCTCGGGAGACCGGCGCAATGAGGGCGGCGAGGTCGTCGCAACCGGCGTCAATTTCAGTTGGGTGCTGGCGGAGAACGTCGGCGATCTTGGTCCCGCTTTCGATTTCCAAGTTAGCCTCGATGAGGACGGCGAAGGACAAATCGTAACGCCGACTGGGGTGTCTCTCGGGCGCGTCCGTAACGTCAACGTCGCGACTGGCGCCGCCGAGATCATGATCGAGGGCGGGCTGCCTGCTGGCGAGACTACGTATCTCTCGGGTCGCACCGGAATGGTCGCACGTGCTCCGAGTCGCTAGACTCGCTGCGCCTCGCGATCAGCGCAGCGAGGGCTTTGACTGGTCGCAGGCCATCGAAGTCTTGGATCATCGATTTGAGTACGGCGAGGAACGGTGGCTGGCTATCGGGCCGATCGGCGCAAAGGTCTACGCCGTCGCCTTCACCGAGCGCGGCAAAGACAAAGTACGAATCATCAGCCTTCGTCCCGCAACGAAGAACGAGAGAAAAACCTATGTCCAAGCCGAAAGCTAAGCGCGCTCCCCCAAACGCCACCGCGACTTTTCCCGAAATCCCCGCCTCCCTGCTCGCGCGCATGAAGCCGTCCAAGCGCGGGCTTCCAACCCAAGGCGCGGAGGCCAAGCAAGCGATCGCGTTGCGCGTCGATAAGGAGGTGCTCGCCGCCTACAAGGCGCAGGGGCCCGGTTGGCAATCGCGCATGCAAGCGACGTTGAAGCGCGCGGCGGAGCGGATGGCGGCTAAGGCAAAGGCCTGACGCCGCCGAATTAATAGCGCATGCGCAGCTCGGCGCTGATCACCCGGCCTTTGTTGAGCGGCGAAACCTTGGAGGCGGTCAGCGCAGTTTTTCGACTTGGCTGTATTCCAGATCGACCGGCGTTTCGCGGCCGAAGATCATCACCGCGACCTTGAGGCGTCCGCGCTCTTCGTCGACCTCCGACACCATGCCTTCGAAGCTCTGGAACGGCCCGTCGGAAACCCGCACGCGCTCGCCGGTTTCGTAATGGATGAGCTGACGCGGCTTGGCGGCGCCCTGCTCAGCCACGCGGCCAAGGATGCGCTCGACCTCTTTGTCCGTGACCGGTTGGGGCTTGTTTTGCTGCCCCAAAAAGCCAGTGACTTTCGGGGTGTTCTTGACCAGATGGTAGGTGTCGTCGGTCAGTTCCATCTTCACCAGCACGTAGCCTGGGAAGTGGCGATGCTGGCGCACCTTCTTGGCGCCGCGCACGACTTCGGTGACCTCCTCGGTCGGCACCTGGATATCCTCGAACTGTTCTTCGAGGCCCTGGCGGCCAGCCTGATCGCGGATCGCCTCGGCGACCTTTTGTTCAAAGTTCGAATAGGCGTGCACGATGTACCAGCGTGCGCGGCCCGACCCCTTCGGCGCCGCAGCCGCTTCAGCTTGTTGTTCTTGCGCTTCGACCATGACGCTCAACCGTTGATGTTCAAGATGAGGCCGATCACCAGACGCAGCAGTGAATCCACCAGAAAGAAAAAGATCGCCGCCGCCACGCCCATCATCAACACCATGATCGTCGAGACCGTGACCTCCTGGCGCGTCGCCCAGGTGACCTTGCGAGCCTCCGCGCGCACTTCACCAAAAAACTTGAACGGCCCGCCCCTGCGTTGGGGTTCTGGTTCTTGATCGGCGGTTTCCATCGACATCGTTGTTCTTGCTTCCAATTCGTGATCGTTGCGTGTGTCTCAGATCGTGCAGGCCCCGCCTTTGCGCAAGGCCAGAATTTGGACCAAAGGCGCCGCCAGAACGGGCGCCGGCCTGGCAGGAGTGGAGGGACTCGAACCCCCGGCCCTCGGTTTTGGAGACCGATGCTCTACCAGCTGAGCTACACTCCTAAGCCATGTTTTCACTCAATTTTTCTCGTTCTCATCTGTTCCAAACCAGGCAGTTTGCAGCTCGGTTTGCAAAATAGCTCACAGACGCCGTTCCTGTTCCGTACATGTTCTCGTTCGTGCAGTGCTTAGGGCTAAACCTGCATGACGCCAATACTTCAGATTCCCACCATAAGGCGGGGCCTCCGACTCTTTACAAGGGAAGCATGCCAGCCGACCGCAACGATCCGCGCATTGTCGGGCTGTGGGATAGCGATGCGCGCGGGTTCCGTCCAGACCCTTCAAGAGAGAATTGGGCCTGGATGGCAGGGGTTGAGAGACTCGAACTCCCGACCTACGCGTTTGGAGCGCGCCGCTCTACCAGCTGAGCTAAACCCCTATCCGATCCGGTCTACCCCGCAACTGCGACGACGGCTTGGCGTGTCTCACCTTCCAGGAGCGCTTGCAAGCCCTTCGCGACGTTGCGGGCATTGACGTATTTGCGCCGGATGCGGCCCCCCTCGCCTTCCTTCCAACCCATGAACAGATCGATCTGCAGGTCGCTATAATTGCGCGGGCTCGCCACGAACATCGTGGCCGCCGTCCCGCGCAGATCGTGGAAGTGGCGCTCGCTTCCGATCCCGGCCGCCGCCTTGGCGGCCTGGAACGATCCGCCGAAACCAGATGGCGTCCAGGGCTTACCGCGCGAGTTCAGGAACACGAACCCCGCAGCGTCGTAGACCTCGGCTTCGACCTGTTGACGACGAACGCGCTCAATCAGCATCCGCGTCTCCGGCAGGATCGGCGGCATCGCCTCGGTCCCGGTCTTGGTGCGTCCGCCCTCGAGATCGATCACATCTTCGAGGATCATAGGCCAACGCAAACGTAGCAGATCGACCATCGCAAGCCCAGTCAGCGCCGCACCGAGGACGCAATCCCATACTTGCGCCGGACACGGACGCCCCGGTTCGACCACAGCGCCGGCCTGCAGTTGCGTCAGATGCTCAGCCTCCCAAACGATCATCGCGCGGTCGTTGCGGTAGAGCTTCTCGACGCCCTCCATCGGGTTGATCTTGATCTTGCCGCGTCGCTTCGCCCACGACAGGCATGACCCCAGAGTGCTGGTCAGGTGATCCGCCGCTTTGGGCGTTTCCCGGAACTGGAAGCCGTAGGGTTTCGGCCCATCGGTTCGAATGAAGTAGTCGACAAGCTTCGGCTTGACGGGGAATTCGTCGCCGCGAGCGGGCTTGTTGTTTTCCGCCTCGGCGACCTTGCAGGGCCGCCAGCCAACTGAATGGCGATCGCGAAAGGTGAGAAATTTGTCCTTGGCCCAATCCTGTTCGACCAGGATGTAGGGCATGTCGCCGAACTTCTTCTGGGCGCCGCGCTCGGTCGTATAGGTTCCAGCGCACCACTTATCGATATTGTCGTCATGAAGCTGGCGTGTGTTCGGCGAGCGAACCTCGGCGCGGTATTCCGCGGACTCCTGCCATTCGTCGAAGAGTTCGCGCAGAGTCTTGCTCGCCGCGCGCGGCGGCGGCGCGCGTTCCGCCTTCGCTGCGGCCAGCGCCCGCTCAAGCATGTCGGCAGGCAGATCGCCTTTGAGCTTGTGGTCCGTCTCGCCGATGCAGACCGCGCCTTTGCCGCGCTTGTGATAGTGGCGATAGCCGACGCGACCGTCCGCGTAGACCTTTTTGATATTGAGATTGAGTCCTCGAACCTGAAACGTAGCCACCGTTCAACGCCTCGATTTTAACGCCATTCTTCAAGGAGAGCCGCAAATTCGTCAGCTGGAGAATCGCCTCCTTCTTGCGCCAATGCAAGGCCGGCGATGCGATCAAGCGCTGCATCAATTGCATGACGATCATAGAGGCGCTGTCGCTTGCCTTGAATGGGCTGCACGCCAAACCGCTCAGGCCGCTCACCGCCCAGATAGCGTAACGCGATGGGCCCCGTGAGAAGCCTTGGTTCGAATGCTGGCGCGGCGGTTTCTTGCGTCGACACAGAGTGCGTCCAAGAGAAGGTGCGCGCAGTGTGAGTCAAAATCGCGTGCACGCGAACCGCTTTATCCGTGAAGTTGTTTCACGTCCGCACGCTGCTATTCAAAGCTGACGCCCACCCTTCGCCTTGGCTCCGCACCCCGCGTTTGCGCTGCTGGCACGGCGATGGCCAATGTTGCCCAATATCGTCGCACGCATGTAGCACGGTGTTGCCGTGCGTTGCCGTCGTCGGAAGGACGCTTTTCGTGCGCCAGGAGAAAACTGAAATCAGGTTCAAGAGGCGGATGGCACCGGCGGGGTGCCTAGCTATCAGCCCACAACAAACTGACTAACGCGTATCGGGGCTAGCAAGCGTGCTTTGCGCGGCCTGAGAAAGTGTTTGCGCTAGACGCCGCATGCGATCGACGTGAAGCCAATTAGAAGAGAAATGCAACGCAAAGGACACGCTTAGACGGGGTGCCTCTGGAAACACCTCAACGAGCACGCCTGCCTTTAGCTCCTCGCGGATGAGATCAATCGGAAGTATTGCAAGACCCATTCCCCGCACGCAGGCAGCGTACAATGCCGAAAGTCCCTCCGCCCGAATGGTCCTGTCGGGTTGGGTCGACAACCCCGCAACACGTTGCCATTGGCTCACAGCGTCATCCCATCTCGTGCACACGAGCCACGGCGGAGCGCCCTTCCCTCGGGCGGCAAGATTTCGAACGGCAGGCGTAGCCACCGGTACGGCCATGCCCGCAAGCACCTCGATTCTGTTGTGATCGGAGAGCGTCCCCGCGCACAAGCACACCGCCGCATCGGTTGTCCGCGACGGCTGCGGCAGCGCCGCCAGGCCAAGCTCAAAATGATCGCCAGCCTTCACTTCCAGTGTGTCCCAGCGCGGCGCCAACAGCGCCGCCGCAAAGAGTGGACAAACAGCGAGTTTCAACGGCCGCACCTTGCCAATGCTCGACAGGCCCTCCCGAACCCTGCTGAATCCGTCGCCGACAGCCGCGGCAAGCTCCTCGCCGACCGGTGTTAATGCAAGCCGCCGTCCGTTACTTATAATTAGCGCCGCGCCAATGTGCTGTTCGAGCTTCTTTAGCTGGTGACTGAGCGCAGAGACCGTAACACCAAGCTCCGACGCCGCCGCTGAATGGCTGCCGCGGCGCGCCAGACATTCAAACGCCCTCAACGCATTTAGCGGGACATTCGAGAACGGATCTCTTTTCACGCGGCTATGCCACCGCGCAGATTGCAAACGCCGCACGCCCCGAGAGCAAGTGCGCTTGCTGAACGCGAGAGGCCAGCCGCGGGCTTCGCTGTCCGACCGAGCAATACACGATGGACCGCGCCGCTGACGCAGTCGCCGATCTGGGCGCGCACCCGCGACGCCTGAGCACTCGGCGCCATTCGCTCGGAGCGGCGCAAATGACACGCGCCCGATTCGACACGCGGCGACATCACCTCCAAGGCTTGCTGGGCGACAGAAAGCCAAGATCTATCCAGAGTGGCAGCGGAGTTCGGCCTGGATCGCCGACGGGCCGCGCCCAGCACGAGCGCGTGCCGCCTTGATACGTGTCGTGACTGTCGAAAGGCGCGGGCTATCTCTTCCGCCGTTTCAGCCGCCAGCAAGCTGGTCTTCCGCATCGCCGCCTCGTTCATTCGCTCACGACCCGAGAGCGGTCAGCCAGTGCGTCGCAACCGCGTTGGCCTTGCGTTCAAGTTCTGCGCCGTATCGCTTGGCGCTCGAACGCAAGGAGGCAGGATCGATGCAGGCGGCGGACAGCTCCGCGGCATGTCCGACCAACCATTTCTCGAAAGTCCGTGTTGGCGCTTCGGGATGAAATTGGAAGCCGATCGCGTTTGACCCAAGGGAATAGGCCTGGTTCTCACAAAGACTGGTGGAGGCCAGACGCAGCGCCCCTTCGGGCAGATCGAACGTATCGCCATGCCAGTGAAGCGTGGTTGGCTCTTCGTCGAAGGACGCCAGACAAGATGCGCGTCCTGCCTCGGTCAGCGTGATGGGCGCGAAGCCGATTTCCTTCGCACCGCTCGGATAAACTCGAGCGCCCGCCGCGCGCGCGATGAGCTGAGCGCCGAGGCAGATGCCTAGCGTCGGGCGGCCTGCCGCCAGACGTCGCTCAAGGACGGCGATCTCGTCTTTCAGGAAGGGATAGCTCTGCTCCTCGTAGACGCCGATCGGTCCACCAAGGACAATCAGCAGGTCCATTTTCAACGGATCAAGCGAAGATAAATCTTGCTCCCCGACATCACAGTAATGGACCTCGTATCCCGCTGCGTGGATCGCCGGCGCAATCGCACCAAGATCCTCGAAGTGAACATGGCGAATGGCGACCGCCGATTTCATGTGTGTTGATCCCTTATCCTAGCAGAATTACCGCAATCCCTGCGGCTCTGCTGCATCAACGGTTCAGGATCGCAGGCGTGTGACAATCGGTCGTCACGCACGGCCTCCTTGATCAGAGCCTGATGGCCGCGCTAACCTTGCCGCAAACGTTCGTCACTATCGCCGATTAGCTTCATAAGCTCTGCACCTAGCTGAAGGTCGGGCAAATGGCCGAAGACTTGGCGTTGGAGACGGCCTTCGCGGTCGAACAGCAGCGTCGTTGGCGTGCCGCGCATCTCATAGGCCCGCATCGTGCGCGGGATCGGTCCGTTCGGATCCGGCTCGTCTACGCCCACGGGGAAGGTCACGCGGTATTCGTGAAGGAATGCCTTCAGCGAAACCGGCGTCATGGCCTCGTGATGTTCGAACACCGTGTGCAGGCCGATAACGGCGATCTCCTGCTCCGGAAATGCTTCGCGCACGCGCTGTGCTTGCGGCAGCCCTTGCGACACGCATCCAGGGCACAGCATCTGAAACGCAACCGCCAGTACGACCTTGCCGCGCAGACTGGCAAGGGAAAGAGGTGTCGTGGTGTTAAACCACTCGGCCGTGCGCCATTCCGGCGCGTTTGTGGGCGTGATCATCGTTGCTCCATCGCGAAAGCGGCGGCGCGACCGCTGGCAGGCCGCGCCGCCGCTCGTTTCACTGATTGGTTCGGCCAGGCAGGCTGAGGTCGCCCGAGGCGACATCGAACACGTTCGCCACGCACAGCAGCGGGGCGTGCGCACTCGCGTTGACGCGCAATCCCGCAGTCACGCCGTCGAAGCCTGCTTGCTCGGCTGCGGCGATAGCGTCAAACGCCACGCGGACCTCCACCGTGTCGCGGTCGAGCGTCGGCTGCCAGCCGGGACTGTCGAGCAGGATCGGCGCTCCAGGCCAGGTGCGCGGCAAGCGGGGCCGCTGGCCTTCAGGGATATCGATCACCTTCAACGCGCCTTCGCCGCACACTGCGTCGGGACCGAGCACGACCCAATGCATGTGCCAGAGCCCACCGTCATTGCTGCGGTCGCCGTCGCGCGACTCATCGAACAGGGGCGTATCGTCGAAATCAGGATGCGCCGTGACCGCGAGCGCCAAGATGCCCGCGCCGCGTTCGAATCCCACCTCGTAGGGGTCGATCGTCGTCGGCCAAACATAGGAAAACACTTCGCTGCCCGCGAATTGCCCGGTGGCCGCCGGAAGCGCCTCGCCGGCGCGGCCGGAAACAGCCATGTGGAATACCGCGACATTGCCGTCAGTGGTGATCTTGGCATGGACAATATCGAACGGCGCAAGCACGGCGCTGGAGCGTTCAGCGTGGATGCCGCCCGTGTGCTCGTGGGAGGCGGCGGGCTCGGCTTGCGGTTGGGTGTTAGTGCAGCTCGCTGCGAACCAAGCGAGCGTCGTGGCGGCTATCAGTGCTGTCAGGCGCATCACTTGCTCCCCTTCACTTCGGCCATAGAGGCGCCAAAATTGATGTGAAAAGCCGCGCCGTTGATTACGAAGGCGGGGACAGAAACCACGCCCGCTTTCTCCGCCTCCGCGATCCTCTGGGGCGCATCGGCGAAGTTCACGACTTCGACCGTGAACTTTGAAGGGTCGAGCGCCGCGGCGAACTGGTGTTCGGCCGACTGGCAAACCGAACATCCGGCATGGTAGAAGGTCGCTTTCTGCATTATAGGACTCCTATTCACTTATCCGCGCATCGCGGCGGCGCGGGATCGCCGCTCGGAACCGAATCCGAATTCTTAGTTCTTAAACTTAGGCAGCCTCCGCGTGGTCGCTGCAATCAATCCGGAGGTCACCTTCGCCGATGGATGAGTCGATGAATCGGCAATGATGCGGCCGCGCCTTACCGGGATGGGTGTTGGGCGCGAAGTATCGACAAGTTAAGCACATACGCTGCGCTGGGATCGCGCCTTGACGTTGCAGCTTGAAGATCGCCCGCGAGACGATCCCGAGCAGCGCCACCTGATCTATCGGTGAGAGCGCGCCAACAACAGCGCCGAAGCTCAAAGGCAAGCGCTTGGCGAGGGCGCGACCGCTCCGGGTGGCGCGCAAGAGCACCGCGCGCCCGTCGCCGGGGTCGGCGAGTTTTTCGAGCAGCCCCTTACGCTCGAGGGCGGAGACGGCGTCGCTCGCCGTCGGCTGCGTCACCTGAAGGTGAGCCGCCATGATCGTGAGCCGCATGCCTTCGGGACGAGCGATCAACGTTCGCAGGATGTCGCCTTGCGTGGGCGTTAGCCCTTCTGCCTCGCCGACGCGCCAATCCTCTTGCCGCGCCAGCGCGGCAAGGCGAGCAAGCCCGTCGGCGAGGCGATCGTGCAGGTTCATTAGGACTGCTATATAGTAGTCGCCTTGGCCGTCAAGGTCCCGTGAATTACGCACGTGAATCGACTTCCAATCGCTGGAGTAGGCCAGCGACCTGCTCCGGTGATTTCGGGCCGAGGATTGACAGTGAGTCTGCGAAACACGCGACCCGATGGCGAAACAGTATCAACCTCCCCTCGCTGAGCGCATTGGTCGCCACACCGCGTCGGTGCGCGCAAATAAAACTAGCTCACCGTCGCCAGCGGTGGCACGCGCCAACTGCGGTCGCGCAATTGCTGACGGGGAAGATACGCGCGCAGTGCTAGACGCAGCGGCCCGTCCGGCGCAGGCAGCCAATTGGCCGCCATTTCACCCTCCGGGCGCTCGCGTTGAATGTAGACTTCGAGACTTCCGTCCGAAGCAACGATTAAGCCGGGCGTGCGATCGCCGATCGAATACCGGTTTATGGGGTTCTCGACGAAGAAGTAACGGCCCTCTGGCGTCACCGTGTACATCGTGAGCGACCAGAACGCGTCCATTGGAACGCCGCCGAGTGGCAGCCGCCAGCGGTAGGAGTGAGCGCCATCGAGGCGCGCACCTGACGCATCGAAGTTGGCATGGAAGTACATCGCCTCTTCCTCGCCCAGCGCAGCGATGCCACCCAGCGCCACTGCCGCGCGCAGCTGATCGTTGTCGCCGAAATCAGCGATCCCCGGAGGCTGATAGCTCCAGCCGTCGAACGAATAGTCGCGAAATCGGAAAACCTCGCGCAGCGTCTCAAGCGCGCTGGGGATGATTGCGCGATACCGATCAAGCAAAGCGGCCGATGGTTCGCCGGCAACGCCGATTCCTTGCGCGGAAAATTGCGGCGCACGCGCCAGCTGGCCTGCGCCGCCCCGTTGGCGCGCAATCGCTTCGTTGGCGACGGCGAGGAAATTCGCGGGATCGTTCACATCGCGCGCGGAGTTCGCATAACCACGCGCCGGTCCGCGACCCGAAGGGAGCGTGATCGTAAGGCCTTCGTGAAAGGCGCGTGCGGCGACGAGATCGTCCGGCCCATCGACAAGCGTTCGCATCAGCATCCACACGTCGTTGGTCGGCGAACGGACAAGGCGCACGCCATCCGGCGCGGCGCCCCTCCATTGCGGACCGACAATCCAGTGGCGCCCGCCCTGCCCGCCCGTCGCGCGCGTCCCGATGTAGGCAAACACATCAGTGAACGCCTGCATGAAAGCGATCGAGAAATAGCGCTCGTTCGAACTCGGCGCGCTAATCTCCACGGGCGCGCCGGAGAGTTCTAAGAACGAGGACGAATAGATCGTGTCATTGTTCGGCGCGGTGACTTGGCGCGACATGTGATTGAGCAATTGTGCGCGATGTACGATTGTGTTGAGCCGGCCAGGCCGGCCATCGACTGCGCCGGTTCGCTCCTGCTGGATGCGCGCGAACTCGTAGAGCGGAAATGCGTAATAGAACGCACGCTCGATCGGATTGGCGGATGCGCCGTTGCCGGTTTGACTCGATGTCGTGCATCCGCCCGACGATGCGGCCAGCGCGAACGCCCCTTGGAGTAAATGACGGCGGTGCATCAGCGTACTCCTGTCGCAATGGCAAGCCTCTGGGGCGGCGAACATTGTTTCGATTTCCTCTCGGCGGTTTGCCATGGTGCGCGCCGAGTTCAAAGTGCCCTTGGTCGTGAGTTCCTGCGGCGGCGGCGGCGAGTTTGCGAGCGCAATCCGGGCGATACGCGTCGTCGGCGTGGCTCGCCCGTCATTGAAGCGCGCGGCGCGCCTCTTCATCGGTCAGTCGCGCAACGCCCTGCTTTCACCTCAGCGGCGCCGATTGCATCGATGCGAGCCGGCAACTGGCAGAGTTCAGACAGCGCCGTGGGATCATCTAACAAATAGGCTCGCCAGAATGTCAGTGTCTCGCGCTCGATCGCCTCGGTTTGCGCTTGCTGCGCCGCCGTCATGGCGCCGCCCGCTTGGACGCGGCCGGAAAAGATCATGTGATCGCCTCCGTCGAAAACGATGAGATACTGATCGGCGCCGTCGATGGTGCGGAACGGAATTTGGCGCCGCTCGGGTGACGTCTCAAGATCGAAGGGTGTGCGATCCTCCGTGCCAGTGAAGTGCAAGATCGGGGTATGAATGCCGCCAAGCGCGTCGCCAGGGTCTTGGTTGCGGGGCGCGTTCGGGCTGTAAACGATGGCAGCATCGACGCGCTCATCGCGGAATGCATCCGGACGGCCTGCGCCGAGCCGTTGGCCCACCGCCACCAGTGTCGTCAGCGCGCCGTAAGAATGTCCGGACATGCCGATCCGCGACATGTCGAACCTGCCCGCAACTGATCCGTTCGCATTCGCCGCCTCGAGCTGATCAATCGCAAAGCGCACATCACCGAACCGCGCAACGGCAGCTCGCGCATCCATCCCTGCCCGCAGTCGCTCGATCGCGCGCCCGGGCTCACGCTCGCCGCCGAGCAGCACAGCATCTGAACCCGGATGCTGAAGCACAACAGCGACGAATCCGTTCTCAGCAAGGTGCGTCATCAAGAAGGACGCCGCCTGGCGCGAGCCGCCAAGGCCATGTGAAAAGATCACAACAGGCGCGGGTGCGCGCGTCGCAGGCAGATAGATCTGATATGGCACGATGCGATCCCGCGCTTCATCGCGCCACTCGCCGTAAACCGATTCAATCGCTCCCGCGTGCGCCTCCAGCGGTGCGTTCTCCGGCGCCGCGCCGGACGCGCAACCCGCAGCCACAAACACGATGCTCAAGAGACATGCGCGGGCGAGAGCGCCAAATTGGTTCACGTGTGAAAATGTCATGCGGCGTATCCTTACAATCGTCAACGCGAATGCCGCTCAAAGAAATCCCAGATGACTTCGCTCGCATCTATCTCTGTGTATGGCGTGCGCTCGATCGCCACGGAAGAAACGGCCGCGCCGGGCCAAGTGTGCCCGGCGGATGCCAGCCGGTAAAACACAACCTCAGCGCTATCTCTGCATGACGCAAATGTCTCGACGGTCACACCCCCGGATGTCGTCATCGTTGTTTCCGGAGAGCAGGCATCGGCGCGCCGCCAGAAGTCCACCGCGTAACTTACGGGTCGAAACGGCTGCCCCTGGGAGCGCGCGACTAGCCGCATCGGTGATTCACCGCCCGCGAACGGCACAATCTCATCGCGCTCGCCGTGCATGATCAGGACCGGCAGCGGCGTTGCAGGCGCCTGCTCGCCGCCGAACATCGCGCCCGCCACCACAGCGATCGCCGCAACCTTGTCGCTGAGCTCAACGCCAACGTGATGGGCGAGCATTCCGCCGTTCGAAAGGCCGGTCACATAGACGCGGCGGGGATCAATATTCTGGGTCCGAACCAACTCGTCGATCAGCAGGGCGATGAACGCAATATCGTCGCTGCGGGAGGTCATTGCATGGCCGCAGCAGCCGCCCGCGTTCCACGTTCCCATCCGCTCCATGCGGCCGACACCGTCGGGAAACGCCACCGCAAACCCTTCGCGGCGCGCGGTATCTAGCCAGCGCGGGATCATTGTTCGCGCATTGCCGCCGCCGCCGTGCAGGGCGATGACGAGCGCCCTCGGCGCCGATGCGGTATCGACGTTCGCGACGAGAAAGATGCGCGTCGCCGCGCCCACGCCAATGCTTTGTTCGGCGACGCCGCTTTCGCTCTGCGCGCCAGCGGCCGGAGCGATGGCCAACCAGAGTCCAACAGCGGCGAGCGCGAACAATCTCATCACATATCCTCGTCCAGACCCTGAATTGAACGCCGGCACGACGAGAGTCCGCCGCCGCGCTAGTAGCGAACCGTCAGTTCCGCTCCATAAACCCGCGGCTGGCTCCAGAATTCCGCGGTTCCGACGACGTTCAAGATATATTGCTCGTCAGTGAGGTTGCGACCGAACAGCGAGAAGCGCCAGTGATCGCCCTCGAGACCGAGCCGCGCATCATAAAGCTCATAGCCTTCGTACTCACGGCTGTTGTTCGGCGTCTCATAACCGCCATCGGCGAATTGCCCGCTCACGCCGGCGAAGCCGCGCAATGCACCAATGTCTTGCGTGTAGAAAAGATTGGCCGTGACCTGGTAATCGCGCAGGCGCGGTACGTGCAGGCCCTCGAGATCAGTGGTCACGCCCTGAGAAATGAGACTGGCGCCTTCTTCGAATTCGCCATCCGACGTCGAGAAGCCAACGCGCGTCACTAACCGGCCCGGACCGAGATCGAAGATGCGGCGGGCTTCTGCTTCGAAACCGTACACGTGCGCGTCGCCGGCGTTGGAGAGGACGAAGCCGGTGACGCCGACGGCCGGCGCGGTCACGACCTGAACATTGTTTGTCCAAGTGTAATAGACTGCTGCTTCGGCGTTGAATCCGAACAAGCGCCCCTTCCAACCTGTTTCGTAATTGTAAGCGTATTCAGCGTCGTAACGGAGGCTCGGCGCCAACTGCGCGCGCGTTAGGTTTGGGGGAAGGTTGGTGTTGAAGCCGCCGGTTCGATAGGCGGTTGCGAACCGCCAGTAGAGATTTTGCTCATCGGCGAAGTTCCAGCGCAGCGTCAACGCAGGCGTGTAGAACGTCTCGTCGAAATCTAAACGCACGACTGCTGTTTCGTTGCCTGCCGCGCACGCAGGCGCCGCCAGAGTCGGTGGGCAGAACTGTGCTGTCGTCACGCCTGAGCCCCCGATTGGCGCGAGCAAGCCCGCCGGAGCAGCGCCCGGGCCAAAATACACCAGCGGATCCTCCGACCAGCGTTCGAAGGAATAGTAACGGCTGTCCTGCTGCACGCGCAACTCGGCGCCGAGCGACCAATCGGATGCGATTTGAGCCTCGATGGAGCCGAACAACGAAACAGATTCCACGCCCTCAACGAACGTATCGTGGTTCATCGTGCCGCGGCCTGCGTTGCGCGCTGGCGCCGAGAACGTGTTCGCCGCGCCCGGCCCAGCGGCGCCGACAAAACATCCCGGCGTCAGCGGCTGGGCGGCGCCAGTGTAAGGCAAGCACGCTTCGGGTTCCGTCACGACGTTATCGGAGGACTCGAGAAATTCGAAGCCGACAAGCCAAGTGATCGGCCCCTCGGCCGCCGAGGTCAGGATCGCCTGATAGACGTTGCGGCTGTAGTCCTCGAATTGCGCGCGCGAGTAGTCAGGATTGGCAACGGCGGCGCCCGGCGCGACGTCCGACAGCGACAAGCCTGAGAAGTGATCGTCATCCTCGTTCGTGCGGTTGCCATCACGTTCGCGGCGCGCGGCGCGCAGCGAGAGTTCGGCCCATTGCAGATCGAAGTCCGCGCGCAAAGTCAGGCCCAACTCTTCGATGTCGGTGCGGCCTTCGCGGTTTTGGTTGGCGCGAACATAGGGCCCAGGATCGAGAGCGGGGCTTCGCGCCAATCCCGTGAACGCCGCCGCGTTGCTATCGAGATATTCCCACATCATGGAGAACGTGGCGTTTGGCGAAGGCCGCGCTTCAAGGATGGCGCGCCCGCCGCTAACTTCTTGGGTATCGGTGAAGTTTCCAGTCGTCGTGTTGACGATGAAGCCCTCTTCTTGGTCGCTCGTGAACCCTGCCAAGCGAAGGCCGAGTGAATCGCCCAGAGGCACGTTGAGGATCGCTTCGAGGTCAGTCCGCTCTGGATCGGAATACCGCACCGTGCCGCGCGCATCGAAGGATTCGTCCGGCATGTTCGAAATGATGTTGACGGCGCCGCCGACCGCGTTGCGTCCGAACAAGGCGCCCTGCGGGCCGCGCAACACTTCAACGCGCTCCGCGTCAAAAAGATCGAGCCGATTAAGCGTGCGCCCGCCGAAGCCGCCGCCGGCTGCGTACACGCCATCGCGATAAAGGCCGGTGGCCGTTTCAGTGAACCCGACACGGCCGCTGCCTTGCCCGCGAATAGAGATGTCGTTCAAGTATTCCGGACCTGACGTCACCAATGACGTCCCCTGTACTTGGCGCAGGTAATCTTCCATGCGGTCGAGCACGAGGCCTTGGCGATCCGCCTCGGTGATCGCGGTGACCGATCCCGGAACATCGCGCAACTGCTCGGCGCGGCGGCGCGCGGTGACCACCACTTCCCCACTATCGATGACTTCGTCATCGGATTCTTGAGCGCCTGGTTGAGCGTCTTGCGCTGCGGCGACACCGGCGAACGGCAGAAACGACAGAAGAGCTGCGGCGCTGCTGCGCAAAAGACGCTTGGTCATGCTTCCCCCTCAGGACACGCGCTTGTGGTGGGAGAAGGGCCATGCCGGGCCGCCGACGTGCGCGGCGACGCGCGCAATCCACGACCCGATAATGGCGCTTAAGAGCATCGCCATCGGCTTCGGCTTCCTCCCCGTCCCTTTTCGGGACTTATTGTGCACAATTTACCGAAGTGACGAGAGAGTCAATGCTAAACCTTCCGTTTGGCGCCCTTCCGTGGCGCGCGCGCCTCGGCGTTGCTCTGGAGTTGCACGCGGGGGACGAGAAACGAGCGCGTCAGGGCCACGATCTCGCGCGCGCACGCTTCTGCGCGAGCGCCGTCACGGCCTTTGATCGCAGCGACCAAGCCGCGGTGCAGTTCGGCCTGGCGATGCCGCGCAGCCGGGACATCGAAATCCAAAAACCGATGCTGCCAGAGCGCCAGCGAGCCGACGCGATTGAGCACGTCGTGAACAAAGCCGCTGCCGCTCCAGCGCGAGAGCCGGCGGCCCAGCTGGAACGCGATCGCATTACTTTCTTGCAGCGAGTTACGCTCAACGAGAACACAAGCTTCCTCGCACATTTGCTCCAATTCATCGAAATGCGAAGCATCAACGGTTTCGGCGGCGATGCGCATCGCGACGCCGTAAACCGCTTCAAGCATGTCGAGCACGTAACGCGTATCGTCGGCGCTAAGTTCGAGCACCTTTGCCCCGCGCCAGGGCCGAACCAGAATGAACCCCTCGCGCTCAACTTGTCGGAAGGCGTTGCGGACCGGCGTGCGGCTCGTGCCATATCGTGACGCCACTTCCTGCTCGCGAATCCAGTGCCCGGGCGGGTAAACGCCGCCGATGATGTCTTGGACCAACCGCCTGGCGATCACGGCGTCGAGCGGCAGGTCCCGCTCATCGCCCCCATCCAGGTCGGCGGCACTAGATTCTTGGCTCTTTGAGTCCGACACTGGCCCTCCGCTATTCTACTTGGGGTAATTATTGCACACAATCCGCGAGGCTGGTCACTGCTTGATGTCAAATGTCTCCGTCACGCCCTCGCGGCGCGCGCTCTTGGCGGCGGGGACGCTCGCGCTATCGGGTTGCGCCTCCGCTGGAAAGGCTCGCTCGCAGAGCATGGAAGAACAAGTCGGCGCCGACCTCGCGGCGTATGTGGCCTTTGGCGAAAAGAACGCTGGCGGCGCCGGCGATACAGCCACAGGCGCCTGGATCGAAGCGCGGCTCGTGAGCGCCGGCTTTTCCACCCAACGCCACACTTTAGGGGCCGCTGCAATCGAAGGGCGGGATCCCGTGATCGAGATCGGCGGCATGCGTCTGCCGGTCGTCGCGCATACCTTCGGCCCAGGTGGCGGTTTCGACTCCATCCAGGCGCCCCTTCAGGTCTGGGGCGCCCCCTCAATCGCCGTGGACAGCGCGGGCGCGATCGTTGTCGCGCACCTGCCCAACCAGCGCTGGTCGAGTGCAGAACAACCGGCCATCCGCCAGACAATCGAGCGCGCCTTCTCTCAAGACGCCGTTGCGCTTGTGCTGGTCACCCATGGTCCCACGCGCGAGCTGATCAAACTCAACCGCCGGCTCCAGCCAGCACCGAGACCTGGACCCGTTGCGCTACTTGCGCCGCGCGACTGGGGCCAAATCGCAGCGAGTGCGATCGCAGCGCCGACTGCGGTGCTTGCCCTGCGCGCGATTGAACGTACGCGCGAGGCGTTCAACGTCATCGGACGCCTAGATCGCGGTGCGCCGTCCACCATCATTGTCTCCACGCCTCGTTCGGGCTGGACCACTTGCGCGGGCGAACGCGGCCCAGGCATTGCCGCGTTTCTCGCGTTGGCGCAGCAAGCGCCGCGCCGTTTTCCGCGCCACAATCTGTTCTTCTTGTGCACCAGCTCCCACGAATTCGAGAACGCCGGCAACGCCGCCATCATCGAGCAGCTCGCGCCGGCGCCGGAGCAGACAGCGCTTTGGCTGCATCTAGGCGCTGGCTTTGCGGCGCGTGACTGGCATGAAACGGGCGGTCAACTCGCGCCGCTTCCGAGCGCAGATCCCCAGCGTTTCTTGATCACCTCGCCGCACTTGCTCGAAACCGCGCGCGCAGCGTTTACGGGCCTGCCTGGCCTGGAAGCGCCCTACTCAACAGAAGGCGGCGGCGCAGGCGAACTCTCCAACATCATAGCCGCGGGCTACGCCGCCGTGATCGGCCTCCTCGGCGCTCACCGCTTCCACCATGTTGCTCAAGACGACATGCGTTGCGTGGATGCTATGCAAGTGAGCGACGCCATAATTCGCATCGAACACCTGATGCAAGGGTCACTTTCGATCTATGACGCGCCCCCAACAAACCGGATCGAAGCGGCGCGTGACTGCGGCGCTGCGCGCTGACCGCGCGCCGCAGTCACGCTCGAACGAGGTATGGGCTATGGATTTCGTGCATGATCAGTTCGCGACGGGCCGCACGACCAGGGTGCTGATCGTAATCGACGCCTTCTCGCGCTTTTCGCCGGCGATCGACGCGCGCTTTGCCTACCGCGGCGAGAATGTCGTTCGAACGCTCGACGAGACCTGCAGGCGCCTCGGTTATCCAAGAGCGATCCGGGTCGATCAGAGCAGCGAGTTCATCTCACCCGATCTCGACCTGTGAACATATCAGCACGATGTGACGCTCGACTTCTCGGGGCCGGGCAAACCGACCGACAACGCATTCATTGAATCGTTCAGCGGCGAACTCCGCGCGGAGCGCCTGCGGCATTATGGAGCAAGCGCACCAATATCTTCATCGCGTGAGAGGCGCCGGTTCGGATGATCTGAGGCCATGTCGGGCCCATTGATTCTGCAGATGCTGGCGCAGAAGCGGGCGTTTCCGGCGCCATCGCCGCCTATCAAGCTTAGATTGCGCAAGCGCGTCGCGACTTGGCGCACATAAGCGCCTCGATCCGGCTGTTCGAAAGCGGTGAGCATCGACGCATTCGCCACATTGTCAGCCATGGCTTCCTCAAGAAGGGCGAGATCGCAGACACCTGCGTGCGCCATCTGACGGCGGACGGCCCGCGCAACACGCGGGAGGTGGCTGAACGGGTCATGTGTGAGCGCAATCTCGATCCTTCGGATGGCGCGCTGCGCAATTCCGTGGTTTTCAAAGTCCTCCCGGCGCAGCGCCGTGCCGCCCGTCGCAATCTGATGATCATGCTCGAAAAGCGCAGAGGCATTTGCGTCTGGGGGCCCGCGCCAAGGCTCACGCCGCGCGACGCCAATAGCGTTTCCAGGCGCGGCTGACGGGCGCTCATCCGACCCGCGCACCGCATCCTCCCCATCGACAATCTCGCCAACAGAGTGAATCATGCGTCACGATTTCAGGCGAGCGACTTTTTCCTCAGCCTGCTAACTAAGGAGCACGCGCCATGGCGCATCGTCGCCCCCGCACCCAGCTCGCCACCCATGAAGTCTTCAATCAGGCCGAGCCGCTCGAGGACGTGAACCTGTTCGCGGCCGACGCGATCTTGAAATCCGCCTGCGTCTGGTCCGGCGCGCAAGCCCATCACCAACGCCTTTCGGCGCTCGGCGCGCGCGTCGGCGCGGCTGAGACGCAAGCCTGGGCCGCGCAAGCCAACCGCGCGCCGCCGGTGTTTCAGCCGTACGACCGTTCTGGCCGGCGCATTGACGAGGTCGAGTTCCACCCCGCCTATCATCAGCTGATGGCGCTTGGACTCGAATCCGGTGTCGCCGGCGCCGCCTGGAACGTGGCGGACGCCGGCCACGCGCTGCACGCGGCGCTTCTGTTCCTCATGGGCCAGGCCGATTACGGCGTGTGCTGCCCAATGTCGATGACCTACGCGGCAGTTCCCGCCTTGCGGGCCGAACCGGACGTCGCCGCGGAATGGACGCCGCGCATCACCGCTGAAGCCTATGATCCGCGTTTCATCCCCGCCCCCGAAAAACGCGGCGCCACCATGGGCATGGCGATGACCGAAAAGCAGGGCGGCTCGGACGTGCGGGCGAATACGACCAAGGCCGCGCGCCAAGCGGATGGAAGCTATCTGCTAACCGGGCACAAATGGTTCTGCTCGGCGCCGATGTCGGATGCGTTCCTCACGCTTGCCTATGCCGAGGGCGGGCTCAGCTGCTTTTTGGTCCCGCGCTGGCGCCCGGATGGCGAGCGCAACGCCATCGAGATCCAGCGCCTCAAGGACAAACTCGGCGATCGCTCCAATGCTTCCTCCGAGATCGAGTATCGCCAAGCCTGGGCGCAGCGCGTGGGAGAGGAAGGGCGCGGCGTGCGCACCATCATCGAAATGGTGCAGCTGACGCGGTTCGATTGCGTCATCGGTTCGGCGGCGCAGATGCGCCAGGCCGTGGCGCTCGCCGCCTGGCACGTCGGGCGCCGCGTCGCATTCCAGAAGAAGCTTATCGACCAGCCTTTGATGCGCGCCGTGCTCGCCGACCTGGCGATCGACGTTGAAGCCGCGGTGGCGCTCACGTTCCGGCTCGCGCGCGCGCTCGACGCCAAGGACGATGCGCACGAGGCCGCGCTCGCCCGCATCGGCCTGCCGCTCGCCAAGTATCTCGTCACCAAGCGCGCGCCGGCCGTGGTCGCCGAGGCCATGGAATGCCTGGGCGGCGCCGGCTATGTCGAAGAAGGCCCGATGCCGCGGCTGTTCCGCCAATCGCCGCTCAACGGCATCTGGGAGGGCAGCGGCAACGTCGTCGCGCTCGACCTGCTGCGCGCGCTCGCGCGCGAGGCTGGTCCGCGCGAGGCGCTGCTCACCGAACTGCGCGACGCCGCCAGCGGCGGCGCCGTGGACATGAGCGCCGAAGCAGAGGCGATCCTTGGCGGGGATGGCGCGGAATCGGACGCGCGGCGCGCCGCAGAGCGCCTCGCCCTCAACCTGGCGGCGGCGGCGCTGCTTCGCCATGCGCCCCAGGCAGTCGCCGACGCCTTCGTGAGCCGACGGTTGCGGGCGTCGAGCCTCACCTTCGGGGCCGGCGAAGGCGCGATCGACGTCGACCAGCTGATGTCGCGGCTCACGCTTGAGATCTAGCAGAATGAGGAAATAGCCGCCGGCCTGGGCTGGTTTGCGCACCATCCGGTTCGCTCGGGATTTTCTTGCGGCGACGGCGGCCGCTCAGCGGATTCCGTCCGTTGGCGCGCTCATCCGGCGCCGGCTCCTTGCTGCGCAGGCTGCAATGCGGTTTCGACATTGCCGATGGCTGCAGGCGCCCCGGTCGCAATCCTCCCGCGGTCAGAAACAACGAAACGGTCGTCAGAATCTCAGTTTGAGCCCACCCATTACAATCCTTGGCGCACCCGGCCTCGCGCCGGCCGGCGCGAAGGCGACATTGTAGGTCTCCTCGGTCAGATTGGTCGCCGTTGCGAACAGCGCCGCATTCTCCGTCAGGTCGAACTCGCCCGCGAGATCGACGAGCACACGATCATCGACCAGCTCACCAGCGGGAATTGCGCCTTGGCCTGCGGCGGCGCGCGCTTCGCTGACGTAATTCAGCGAGAGATTGGCGCGCCAGCGTTCACCTTCGAGACCTGCATTGAGCGTGAGCTGGTGCTCCGGCAAGTACGGCAGTTCGTCACCAGCCGTCACCGTTCCCCACGGACCGAAGCTCGACGCGAAGTTGGTCTGAAATTCGCCGTGCGAATAGGTGTAGACGAGCGAGAGTGGGACACCGATCGACCAGCCGAACGCGGCGCTGGCATCATAAGACGCCATGGCTTCGACGCCGTAAATATCGACTTCGCCGCCCTCAAATTGATCGCCGATCGTGCACCCCCCGCCTGTTGAGGCGGTGCAGGTGCCGACGAGATTTTCGTAATCGCTGAAGAAGGCTGTCGCTTCGAAGGCGAGCGCGTCTGCCCCAAAGCGCAGGCCCGCTTCGTAATTCCAGGAGGTTTCCGGATCGACGCTGGAGCCGGGCGCCGGGCTGGAAAAGCCGCGATGAACGCCGGCAAACACCCGCCATGCATCATTGATGCGATAGGTCGCGGCCACGCCTGGAATCCAGATATCGACGTTGCGCTCGCTGAGTGTCGCCGGTCCGGTGCGGGTCGGATTGGCTGTGCCGTAATTGGTCTGCGTCAGATCGATGGTCTCGTAGCGCACGCCGGGTACGAACGTCCAATCGCCCCATTCGACAGTGTCGCGCGCGAACAGCGCCCACGCCTCGGCCTCGCCGACGCGATTATCTTGGCTGCCGGGAGCGCCGGGCGTCGCGAGCACCATGGCGCCGTTCACCATGGCGAAGCGGTCATCCTGCTGGAAGCGGTCTTCCTCGTCCCGATGGTAGCGCGCCGAAAGCTGCAGATCGTGCGAGAGCGGGCCAGTGTCGAACTCGAGTCCAAGCACGCTCTGGATGCCTTCTGCGTAATAGACGCGGTTATTGTTGCGCACCCGAAGATCGCCGGGCGCGCTGATCACCGGCGTCGCAAGGGGATCGCCGACCAGGATGGCGTATTGCGTCGCGAAGGTCGCAGGATCGTCGAGCACCGCGCTAATGCCGACCCAGCCCGTATTGGCGTTGTTGCGCACGTCGTTGAGCTTGTACCAAACCCGGCTCGTATCAGTGCGATAGGCGATGGTGGTGAGATCGATATTGGGCGCAAAATCGATCCGATGGGTGAGCTGATAAGTGTCATGCTCGACATTCATCACATCAACCTGGCTGCCGCGATAGCGGCGGAAGGGATTGGCGTTGAAATCGGCCAGCGTGAGGCCGAGATAGGTCTCGTCTGAGGTTTCTTCCGAATGCTGCAGCTTGAATTCTAGCGATTGCGGCAACGCGGCGCCGGGCGCCGTGCGCAGCCCAAAGCGGAGCACGACATCGTCAATTTCAAAACCCGTATCGCCGCCGGAGTCGAGTTCCTTGAAGCCGTCCGAACTCTCGCGCAGGACTTCCACCATGGCGCCAAGCTGGAGGTTGTTACCGGCATCGAACCAGCCGCCGCCGACCGCATGTCCGCGGAATGAGCCGTACTCGCCGCCGAACAAGTCGATGCGTGCATTCGCGTCTTCACCATCTGGAATCGGCGTTGAGAACAGATTGAGCGCCCCGCCGGTCGTGAGCGGGCCGTACATGATCGCGGCCGGTCCCTTCGCCAGTTCGACGCCGGTGATGCGCGCCATGCGCGGGAAATAATAGGCGGCCGGCGCTGCATAGGGCGCGGGCCCGATAAGGACGCCATCCTCCATCACCGTGATGCGGCTGTTGCGATCATTGCCCGAACCGCGAATGCCGATATTGGGGCGAAGGCCAAGACCTTCTTCCTCCTGCAGATAGACGCCCGGGGTCTGGCGCAGGATGCGATTCACGTCGCTATGGGAGAACGTCTCCAGCGCTTCTTCATCGAGATACTGCACCGAGCCGCCGACATCGGCGACATCGCGCTGAGCCGTCACGATAATGATCCGCTCAAGGCTCGCGAATTCAGCTTCGTCCCCGGACTCTTGTGCGTGGGCGCTTCCTACCGCCGCCGCCCCCATCATCAGCGCCAACGCGCCTGCGCCCCCGCGCCATCCCATGCCTGTCATGCTCAGCCCCGTGTTGCGAATGAGTTGCAAGTGGCATCATTGGCATCACGCCGGGATACTTGCAAGCGCTTCGCATTAGCAATTTGATGTCACATTGTCGCAGGCGCGCGCGTCCGTAGTGGTCAGCGCGTGCGGGATCCAGCCGAACGGCCCTTCGATGCGCTTGCGGATGATCTGGCTCAGGCGATAGGTCGCGTGCCCGTTGGCGCGCTCGTCGAGCGCGGAATGCTTGGCCTTGGCCCCCACGTGCGGGGTCAAGCTCAGTTCATGGAACGCAGTTCGTTGACGAAATCCTCGGCATCGCAACCCTTGTCGGCGCATGATCGTGCTTGGAGTCGTCGCCCTCGCCAATTTCAGCGCAGGCAATATTTAACGCTGACTTAGCGGAAGCGTCGGCGACCGACCAAACGAACTAAGCCATTCAGCCTAGCCAAGCGCTGTCGCCGCTCAGTCGGTGAACTGGACGCCAACGATGCCTTCGCGCTGCCAGATGATGCGAACCCTGCGCTTCAGTTTCATCGTCGGTTCGCTCAGCATGAAGGTCTCGGGCAATACGATGCGTTGAAAGAATTCAACGCGGGCGCCGGTGGCGCTGATGTCTTTCACGGCCACGCCCAATCGCTCTCCGCTATCGAGAACAATCGCCCCGTTGCGAAACACCGATTGTCGGGGCGCTCTGTCCTTTGTTGCGCATCGGTGTCGCTCTGCCGCCAGCTCGCGCTCCGGCGCGCGCTCGGCAATCTGCCGCACGCGGTTCGTTAGCTGGTTGCCGCGGTCAGGAGGTTTCGACTTTCCGAACATCTCGCCTTGCATCGCTCTCGCGGCTATAATAATGCTGCGTTTGGGTTTCGAAGTGATGAGCGGGCCACTAATCGCCGCGCGTTGCTGTGCGCCCGCACTGGCGGCGGCGTAAGCTTTAAATCCAGCGTGGGGCGTCCGCCGTATTAAGCGCTGGAGGGCTCACATGACATCGCTATCGATCGCTATTACGGGCGCGGGGTCCGGCCTGGGATTGGGTGTGGCGCAAGGTTTGGCGCGCGCCGGGCACAAGGTCTTGGCCGCTGTGCAGTTCGACCGCCAGGTTGCTGAGATTAAGGCGCTCAAGATCCCTGAGCTGCGCGCAGAACGCATCGACCTGCTCAAGGCCGGCGATCGCGCAAAGCTCGCGGCGCGAGAGATCGACATTCTCATCAACAATGCGGCGGTGAGCGAGACCGGCCCGAGCGCCGAGCAGCCGCTGGAGTTGGTGCGCAAGGTGTTCGAGGTCAATGTGTTCTCGACCTTGGCGCTGACGCAGTTGGTCGCGCAGGCGATGGTGAAGCGCGGCAGTGGGCGCATCGTGTTTGTGACGTCCATGCTTGGGCTGATGCCCGTTCCCTATGTGGGCGCCTACAGCGCCTCGAAGCACGCGCTCGAGGCGTTTGCGACGGTGCTGCAAGCTGAACTCGCGCCACATGGCGTCGACGTGATCACGTTCCAGCCGGGTCCGTACAAGACCGGTTTCAACGATCGCATGTGGGCGACGCAGAAGGCGTGGTTCAAGCCGGGCGTCAATTTCACGCGCGAGGCGGACATGGCGGGGACCGCGGCCCTGCTCGATGGGCAGTTCGATCCGCAGGGCGCGATTGACGCGCTGGTGGCGTTGGCCCCCTCGGAGCACCCGCAATTCCGGAACGTGGTGCCAGAGCCGATCGAAGCGGCAATCAAGCAGACGCAAGCTGAAGCGTGGACGCGGAGGATTTGAGTACGCGCACGGACCTGACAAGCGTCTTCGGCCCGCGACAATCAGCATAGTCATCCGCGCGAGTCTGCGAAGCCCTACTTGTCGCTCTCGTCCGCGGGGACACCGCCCTACTTTACGGGTTCGGCTTTCTGATGGTCGCCTGCAACCCGCTTCGCCATTCCGGCGTCGTCGTGATGGGCGGCCTTGGCAAAGCGCTGTTTGCTCTGAATCTATTCTACATGCGCCAGAATGGCTGGACTTCCGACCTTGCTGTCGTCGTCATCGCCGGTGCCGAGGACATGAGCGCCAAAGCAGAGGCGATCCTTGGCGGGGATGGCGCGGAATCAGACGCGCGGCGCGCCGCAGAGCGCCTCGCCCTCAACCTGGCGGCGGCTGCGCTGCTTCGCCATGCGCCCAAGCCAGTCGCCGACGCCTTCGTGAGCCGACGGCTGCGGGCATCGAGCCTCACCTTCGGGGCCGGCGAAGGCGCAATCGACGTCGACCAGCTGATGTCGCGGCTCACGCTTGAGATCTAGCCGGATGAGGAAATAGCCGCCGGCTTGTACATAGCGAGGTGCCAGGAGTGTTCTGCGGAATTCTCCCTTCGGCTTCGATCGAGTATGGGAGATTGCCGCACCACACCCTTGAGGCCATCAATCTCTCTCAAAAAAGCGAGTTTCAGCACCGCATAACCACCAATCGGGCGGTGTCCACTTCGCACGCTCGCGCCGAATATACAAACGGCGCATCTGGCCTTGATCCGAGCCAGCCATGGCGTCTTGTTCGTAAGGTGAACCAGTCAGTGTTTGCCGGCTCGGCGGACAGTGGTGGATTCAAGCACCTACCCATCGCCGCGCTTACTAGCCGCTCTGATCGATGAGGCCGAGGCGGGGCACGATTTCGCCTCGCTGCAGAAGCGCGCCGGGGGCGATGACGGCGTTCGTTCCGATCCTTGCGCCATCTCCCACGAGCGCTCCAAATTTCTCGACCCCGGTGTCGATGGTTTCGCCTGCGTGGCGGAACCGAATGCGCTTGTCGGCCCATTCGTTGCGATAATTCGCAATCATTGCGCCAGCTTCCACGTTAACACCCGCGCCCAGCACGCTGTCGCCAACGAAATTGAGATGGGCGAGCTTGGTTCCCGCAAACAGAAAACTTGATTTGAGTTCGACACCTGGTCCTAAGGTGCACCGTGCGTCGAGCCAGCAGCCGCCTCTAATCAGCGCACTCGCCGCGATAAAGCAACCCGAGCCGATGACAGTCGGGCCCTTGATCGTTGCCCCGGTTTCGACCTCCGCGCTCATGTGGATCGCAGCGCTGCCGACAATGCAATACTCCGAGCAGAGATGACCAATCAGCCGACGCACGATGGCTTCCGAGTTATGGGTCCATTCCCACGGGGCTTGGAACTCAATATCTACCATCGGCGCGATGGACGCGCTCTCGATATAGTCCCTCACGCGTGCGTACATGACCGCATGACCCTTTCGCAAAACAAATTGATCTGGCCGCGGATGCGGCGCGATCATAATGTTCGTTCAGTTGAAAGCAAAAGGCGGATCGACACAATCGTCTCCGAACGAAGCAGCGATCGCGGTCCAGGCCGAGGTTTCCACTGCCCGCTGATTTATTGTGCAGCAAGAAAACTGGCGATCGTTAGCCGCCCAGTCAGCGCGTCGCACGGCAGGTTGCGGCCGGGGCTGATGGCGCCGCTGTGCAACAATCGGCCTCGATAGATTAGCGCGCGGTTGAATCGAGCTTCGAAATGGGCGATGCGCTCGAAAATGGCTGTATCGCCGTTGATATAGGCGTCCAGTGGCGAACCATGCTTTGAAAGATCGGACTCGAGACTCTCGAAATAGGCTGCGCCACGCTCGGGTGTGATCGTCTCGAAACCTGTGCTCCTGTGTCGATAAAAGCCGGTGCCATCGCCATCGTCCAACGCCAAATAATGGAGTATCGCCATCCTGCCCGGCTCGATCGCATCGACGTGCGGCATCCGCTGCTCGATCGAGAGCAGGTGCGGTGGGGTGGTGACGAGCGAATAGGTTGCACGCAGCACATTTGCGCCCTGCCGAAATCCGAAGATCTCGCGCATCACGGTAGCGATGACCGGCTGCAACGCATCGAAATAACCCGGCGCCAATGCGGCCTTGACGCCTGGATAGTGAAGATCGTCAGGCGCGAAACTGACGCCAGCGGCGTGGCTGCGCAGGCCGTGCGGATCGGGCGCGAAATCCTCAACAGTGACAACGGGCTCTAACTCGTATCCGATCGTCGTTACGTTGATCGCCGGTCCAGCCATTACGTGGGGCTACAGGATTCCGCTCCCCCGCCTTCAATGCCCTTGGTCATAGCAATGATCGCCTGCTCATGCAGGGGTAGCGTCGGCAGGCTGCGCGTGATGACCTGCTCGATCTGTTCGAGCTGCGCCAAATTGGTGCGCGAATCGAGTATGTCGGCGAGAGGGTTGTAGTCCTCGGCGACGACCTTTTGTCCGTCGAAGACGGCAATCCAGCTGGCTTCCTTGAACAGATCGTCGGTGCCCAGCAGCAATCGCCCAGACCTTCGAAACTGCGCTTCCTTTTCCATTAAGCTGTCGGGCAAGGCCATATGACGGCAGTACTCCCACAACGGCTCAACCTTACCCTTAGTCGCATGATAATGCAGGATCAGGAAATCCTTGATGTTGTCCATGTCCATCGCGAACAGCCGATTGAATTGCACCGCCAGACCGGGGTCACAGTCGCGATTGGGAAACAGCGCCAGCAACTTCGCGATGCCGCTCTGGATCAGGTGGATGCTGGTTGATTCGAGCGGCTCGAGGAAACCCGCCGACAGGCCGATCGCAACCACGTTGCGGTCCCAAGTCTTTCGCCGCCGCCCAGCCGTGAAGCGAAGGAAGCGCGGATCAGCGAGCGCCTCGCCATCAAGGTTGGCGAGCAAAGTCTCGGCGGCCGCCTCATCGCTGGCGAAGCTGCTGCTGTAAACATAACCATTTCCCGTCCGGTGGCACAGAGGGATGCGCCATTGCCAACCAGCGGTCCGAGCAGTCGAGCGCGTGTAGGGCGTGATATCGACACCGCGCGCGCATGGAACCGCGACCGCGCGGTCACACGGCAGCCAATGAGACCAGTCATCAAAACCGGCCTTCAAGCGGTCTTCGATCAGCAGCGCGCGAAATCCCGAGCAATCAATGAACAGCTCTCCTTCCAGCCGCTCGCCGCGCTCGGTCGACAGCGCGGTGACAAAGCCTGACTCGGGATCCTGTTCAACCCTCACCACCTTGCCCTCATGGCGCATGACGCCTTGCGCCTCGCAAAGCGTCCTCAGATAGCGTGCATAGAGTCCCGCGTCGAAATGGTAGGCATAGCCAAGCGTCGACAAGATCGATTTTGGATCTTGCACCGGCTTCGCGAACCGACCGTCAAGAGCGAGCCGTGTTGTGAGCGAATAAGTCGACAACGCCCGCGTCAATCCCTCGCGGCGCGCCTTCAGCCAGCGGTGGTGGAACGACACCCCTCCAAGGGCGATGCCATATTGGCCGAAGGGGTGGAAATAGCGATGCTCGGGCTCCGCCCAATCGACGAATTCGATTCCCAGCTTAAAGCTCGCATTAGTGGCGAGCATAAATTCCGCCTCGTTCAACCCGATCAACTCATTGAACCAGTGGATCGTGGGTATTGTCGCTTCACCGACGCCAATCGTCCCGATATCGTCGGATTCAACCAGGGCGATCTTGATCCGGGGGGCAAACAACTTGGCCAATGCGGCCGCTGTCATCCACCCGGCGGTGCCACCACCGAGAATGACTACCTTGCTGATACGGGCAGTATTCAATGACGCCTCCTTGATCATGGCACCGGAGCATAACAATCAGGTACGACCAGCCACATGGTTTGCCGCTTCCTGCGCTTGATCGAGAATTGGCCCGCTGACGCCTGACGATCTCCCCGCCCAACAAGAACGCCCAACGCACCCAGCGACAATCGTCGTCCGCGAGGCCAGCACCATCGTAGTAGTCTCTCGACTGAAGATCCCACACTGGCGTGCGAAGCGCTAGGCATGTGTGGCCAATCCTACGATGGCGGAACCGATCGCCAACGCCATACAAAGCGGCGAGTACGCGACAGTATCCAGACGCGCGAACCGCGTGTCGCGGATACGCTTAAAGAACCCGACCAATCGGAAGTCTCCAATAGCGCGCAGCAGCAATGCAAGAGCCAACACGCGAGTAGCCCAGGCGAGCACCGCGCCATGTAGCGGCAGAGGGAGCACACCAGCGGTTGCGGCAATCAACAAGGCGCACAACGCCAAGCCTATAGCGACCGTGAGCGTAGCAATGGCAGATGGCTCAAACGCGGGTTTCCCGCCAATTTCTGGAATGGCAGCGAGAAGTCCCACACGGCCCCCCAGGAGCCAATAGAAATGCAAAAGCGATAGGCAGAGGAAAATCGCTATCAGCGAAAAAGCGATGGTGGTGTTCACGGCCAACGGCAATCCTCCATGGAATAGGTGCAATCAGCGCGGCGGCGGCTGGACCGACAGATAAACCGTGCTCCAGAGTTGCGCGGCGTTTGATTCGTCAACGTCGGCGCCGTCCGCCCCGAACGGCACAGGGACAAATCGGCCGTCGCGATAGTCCCAGGACCAAAGTTCCGAACTTTGTAGCGTGCGCGATTCCGTGATCACCAGCCACAACGCTGCTTGCGCCGCAACCAAGCGGCGGCGCGTCGCGGCGGGCAAGTCGGTACGCGCCAATTGATGTTCGTACCCTGCAGCAAGCGTCGCCTGCTGCCACGACCATATGACAGCGCCGTGATAATGGTTCCGGCTGAAGCGCGCCTGCACCTCAGGGCCAGCGAATACTGGATTGGCCACCAACAGGCCGGCATCGGTCAACAATCCCGCTGGGAACGGGCGCATCGTTGCGGTGACAGCCATGTCAACGTGCGCGGGCGAAGGTGCGCCGAACAGCAGCGCGAAGCCCTCATCAGAATGGAGGATTGGAATTGGGGCGCCGCGAGCGTCGAGCGACAGCGCGTGGAAGGTGAGCGGCTGGCCGCGGATCGACGCCAGCGCCGCGTCCGCTCCCACCCCGAGCGACTCCGCGTAGCGCGTAATGGCGGCGCGCGCCTCCCCGGCGGGAAGTGACACATTGAACAGCGGCGGCGCTCTCGTTCGCCAGATCGATGCCATCGCGCCCGCTTCAGCCAGCGCCGCACGATCGGCGGCGGCGAGGTATCGATCGAGTATCCCGGCGTTAAGCAGCCTATCGGCCGCGGTGAGCGCTGCGGGCACAAGCACTGCGTTCACGTCGTAGGCAAACCGCCCCCGGCCCAGCCCCTCGTCGCTGTCGCGCCAATCACCCGACATGCGGCCCGGTCTTATGGACACCAAGGTCAGCGGTCGCGGGTTGGCGGCAAACGGCCTCGCTTGCTCGACGACGAACCGAAGGTTCGCCGCAAGCAGCGCACCTACGCTCGCACGCGAACCGGGGTCGCTCTCACTTGAAATCACCCGATCTAGATACTCGGCGGCGCGGGCGCGGCCCTCTGAACTATCGAGCAAATAGCTCGCCATCACCGGCGCCAACATGAAGTCGTCGTCGATCATGCCATAGTCGAGCGTCGCAGCGTCGCCGGCCGCACCACCGTGGCGTTGGTGCTCGACCAGAGCAAACTCAGACAGCCCCTCTTCGTGTGCGACTTCGCCGCTCGGGGCCAGCCGCGCCAAAACCGACCCCAGGCCCGCTTCGATCGCCGCCGGTTGCAGCACTGGCATCAACAGCCGCAACGACATCAATGTGTCACGCCCAAAATAGGTGTTGAACCGCCACGACCCCGCCAGGAACTTCTCCCGGTAGCTGAGAAAGGTCAGGGTGTCGCGCGCGGCCTGGTCGGGGGCGGCCCGATCAGTGAGCAGTTCCGTTCCGTCCAGCGGCGTTAGCGGGGGATCGCCGCTCGCGGCGAGAATTTCCAGTCCAATTACGCCATCTCGCGAGGCGACGATCCCTTCCCTCGTCAAGCGCCCCCGCAAAACCCTGACGGTCAGTTGGTACCCCGGCGCGCCATCAAGCCTATCTCGCCGGAAACTGAGCGTTTGTCCTCGCCGGCGCATCGGCGTGGCGACCTCCGGCGGGAAAGCGCCCACCGCCTGATAGTCTCGCAGGAAGCGGATATTTGATAGAACTGCCTGCCTCACCGAAAGGCGCGGCGCAGTGACGGTCGCGCGCGCGACGATGCCGTAGAGCGAACGCCCCTGGGCGTCTTGGACAGTGACCGGTTCCGGCGGGCGGTCCAAGCGCCAACTGACGTCGCAGTCGAGGTGATCGAACCACAGGCCAACGCCACTGTTGCCGGCCGGAAACGCGACTAAAATGCGCGGGTCCCGCCCCGATCGCAGCAACAGGTGCGCCGCCACATCGCCATCCCGGAAGAAGGCATTCAGATTTTGGCCCTCGGTCAGTTGGTGGCTGAGCCGCGGCGGAGAGGACGCGACGCTCGATTGAGACGATGCGGTCGATTGTGTGAATACGGTGAGTGCCGCCAGCAGCGCGAGCACGAAGCGAGGTCCAATCATGACCGCAGCCTTTCCTACAGACAATTGCGGCGGGTCCATGATCGAACCCGCCGCCAGTGTAGTCTCTTAGTTCTGATCGTGCAGCGGCCTAGAACTTCAACGTCGCGCTTGCCGTATAGGTCGTGCCAACGATGCCACGGCCATAGAAGAAGCCTGACGAAGCGTTTTGGGTCTGACCTTGCCGCGGGTTACCCTCGGTGAGACCAATCTCATCGAAGATATTGTCGGCGTTGAGTGTAAGCCGGAGGCGTTCGGTGGGGTCGAGGATGATGCCCACACTGGTCACGCCATATTCCGGCAGCGCAAGCCCATTGCCCGCGTCGGCGAAGATGTCGCCGACGAACTTGTATCGCCCGTAAATCTCTCCGAAACCATTGCCGAACAAGAACCTCGGCGTGATCGTGAACAGCGTTTCCGGCGTTCGCTCCGGCCTGTTTCCAGTAAACGATGGCGTTGCGACATTGTTGATGAACACATTCGAAAGTTCCGGAGTCTGGAATACGCCGACCGCCTCGATTATAAAGTTCTCGGTCGGACTGTAATTCAAACTGAGCTCGACGCCATCGGTGCTCAAGTCGGCCAGAAAGGCGCCCTGTATGGCGGGGTTGATGGGATCGATGAAGCCGTAGAATTGATTGGCGAACTCCGTCCGGAAAATCGTAGCCGAAGCGGAGAGCCTTTCGCTCTGATAACGAACCCCCGCTTCATACAACACGATATCGACCGGTTCATCGATGTTCAGGGTCTGGAACCCTTCAGAATAGCGCGCATAGACAGCCAGTTCAGGCCAGATCAGGTAATTGGCCCCGATTGTCCATGCGGTCCGCTCCCAGTTCGCCTCCCTAGTCGTATAGGTTCCGTCCCAGGTTGCCCCGACGGTCTGCGCTAATCCCGCGGTGCCTAGCGGCACCGGTTGATTGACCGCCGCTCCATTGCCATCCCGACGCGTGACTTCCAGATTCTCATGCCGGACACCGAAATCGATATGCAGATTCTCGCCAATCCTCAGTTCGTCGTTGGCGTACACCGACAAGGATTGGTTGTCCGTGGTGTTGATGCCAACGCCCCACTCGCCGTAGGACACCACGCCATTGTTGGTCAGCGTGCCAATGACATTGTTCGAAGCGTCAAGCGCCACCACATCGTAGATGTGGGAGTCACTCCTTACGTCGTTAATCACATGCGACGTAGCCGACTGGTTCTGCGAGCGCGTGACGTCGTAATACATCAGCCCGGCGGTCAGCGAGTTTGAATACCCGCCGCCATCATGTTCCCAACGGCCCCCAAAGTTCGAGCCGAAATCAGTCCCCTCCTGCTGGTCGTGATTGAGCCACGTCTGTTGCATCAATCCGTTGCCGTTAAGCGCATTGAGCGCACTCGTATTCGTCGACGGGGTCACTACCCCGGTGGTGAGATCCTTGAACCCGAAGCGCACCGTCCCCGGGAACGCAGCCAGGCCATCGGTAAGCAAGCCGTTGATCGGCGAGGACGGCCCCGGCGTGAGGTAGTTCACAGCCGAGGTCAGTCCCGCATTGCCGACGCCGCTGCCGGGAAACAACCCGTTAAAATCCCACTTTAGGTCGAGATAACGCACGTGGGCGAAGACATCGAACTCTGGAGAGATTTGTCTCTCGAAATCGACCCGGATCTGTCGGGTTTCCGCATGAATGCCCTCGCTGAGCGCGAACGTTCTGAAGCCGCTTGGCGAGACGAACGTCGACACTGGAACATCGATTCTGCCGAAGGCCGTGCCGCCTATGTTGCCAAACGCCTGATCAAAACCGGGAACGCTTCCCGGATTCCCATTAGCGATCGTGTGGGGATAATCTGCGTAATAAGCGTCATGCTGATCGCCGACCTTGGCCGTCAATCGAACGTACCCGCCAGCAAATTGCCTCTCCAGTGACGCACGAATGTGATAGGTGTCGTATGTGAACGGGTTGTCGCGAACACCGGGGCTCGAACTGACATATCCTCCCACGTTGAATGCAAGGTCCGCAGCGAGGGGCGCCGAGTAATAAAAATCGGCGCGGCGCTCACCGTAGGACTCCACGGTCAATCTGGCGATCGCCTCGCTGGTCTCGAAATTCGGCCTTCTTGGAATGAAGTTGATCGCCGCAGCGGCGCCGTTGACGCTCAAAATACCCGACGTGCCGCCACGGATCGCCTCAAGCCCGTCAATCGTGATATCGTGCGCAAAGAATTCGTCGGCGCCGCCCCCGCCATAGACAATCGGGAGGCCGTCTTCCTCGAGCGCAATGAACCGCTGCGCGCCGCCTTGCAGGCCGCGGACAGAGTAGTTGTTCGAGACAGCGCCCGCCGTTCCCTCGACAAAAACGCCAGGAACAAGTTCGAGCACATCGGCGACCGAATTTGGCGCAGCGCGAACGATGTCCTCGGCAGAGGCTGAGGTAGCGTCGACCGATGACGTGATGAACGACCGGTTTCTCGACGTCGTGCCGAACACAACGATCTCATCTTCCTCGGTCTCAGTTGCTTCCGCGGCGGCTGGAGGCGTGGTCTGAGCGAAGGCTCGACCGCCCATGATTGCGCCGCTCATCAGAAATGCTGACGAGGCCAGCAGCCAATGGCGGTACGTGAGATTCTTCAGTTTCAAGATCGCCCTCCCTAGTTTCTTTGTCATGGGGTTCGGCGCCGCTCAGCGCCAAGCTACCCGCTCCCTCCATCCACCTGCGCAATCCATTGCACAAGCATTTTCGTTGATCAGTCGCGTATTTATGGCTGGAGGGTTGCACAAAATCTACAGAAGTTGCGCAAGATCACGCGCAAGTTTGCGCAAGTCCGCGCAAGAAATGGCTAGACCGCCCCGCATGAGCGTCGGATCACCAACTGTGTTGGCAAAATGAGATCGACCGGAGGGTCCCCATCTATCGTGGCGAGCAGCTTCTCGACCAGCGCTCGCCCCCCCGCAGCCGTGTCCTGGCGCACAGTCGTGAGCGCGGGTGTTGCGAGCGCGGAGACGGAAATGTCGTCGTATCCGATCACAGCCACATCTTCGGGAACACGGATGTTCAAATCGGCGAGCGCCTGCATGGCGGCGATTGCGAGAATGTCGCTGGCCGCGAACACCGCATCATGCCAAACTCGGTCGTCAAACAATTCACGCGTGGCCTCGTAAGCGGACGCTCCGTCGAAGGGCATGGAGAGCGTCAGCGTTTGTGTCGAGGTCCGGTCCATCGAAGTCAAAGCTTCGACGAGCCCGCGGTGCCGGAGGCCTATCTCGATGTGGCCGGGGTCGCCAAGAAAAACCACCCGCCGACGTCCGATGGACAAGAGGTGACGACCGACAAGGTGGCCACCCATGTAATTGTCGCTGCCAACTACGGCGTAGGACCGGTTGGGGATGTCGGCGCCCCAAACCACGACGTTTTTGTGGGCGCGTGCATAGTTTTCAAGCGACGAGGGATCGCGCCCTTGCCCGATTATGATGACGCCGTCTGCCCGGTTGGACGTGAGTGCGTCCGCCCCGGAGACATCGGACCATGGGGGCCGACGCGAAAGGAGCATGTCGAACCCGTGCTCCGCGAGGGCATCGCCAATTGAAGCGATAATTTGGCTAAAGAACGGATCCGAGAAGTGTTGGCGCGTCGCCTCGGAAATGGCGATCACCACTTCGATTGTGCGTGAGCGTTGCGTGCGCAGATTGCGCGCGCTGCTGTTGATTCGATAGCCTTCCTCTTTCACCAATTTGAAGATGCGTTCACGCGTGTCTCGCGACACGCGCGTGCTGCCAGCAAGCGCGCGTGAGACCGTGGATTCAGCCACGCCTGCAAGTTGCGCGATTTCGGCCATCGTCTTGGCGGCCGATCGGGGGGAGCTGCCGGCCACCGTTCAGCGCCCCCCGCCGCGCGGCAATTCCTGGATAACCAGGCCACCCCATGGCGGCAGCACAGCTCGATCGCCCTCAAGTTTTCCCGGCAGGCCGTAGTCGAGCGCGCGCCCTTTAACCGGCAGCCCATATTCAGCGGGCTCTGCGCCAAGATTGAAGATACACACCAGGCGCGTGGCGCCGTCGCTCCTTCGAAAAGCGAGGATCGGCTCTGGCGCGTCGAAAAACTCGATTTCGCCCAGCCGCAACACGCGGTGCTCGCGTCGGAATCGGATAAAGGCGCGTGTGAGATTGAGCGTAGAGCACGGACTACGCTCTTGCTTGTCCGCGGCGAACTCCCCGTGGCGCTGGTCGGGCGGCAGCCACGGCTCGACCGAAGAAAATCCTCCGTTCGCAGCGCCAGCTTTCCACGGCAGTGGTGTACGGCAACCGTCGCGTCCGAGGCTATCGGGCCAAAACCGGATGCCTTCCGGATCGCGCAACCTGTCAAAGGGAACCTCTGCTTGGGGCAGGCCCAGTTCCTCGCCTTGATAGAGGAAGATCGTGCCGCGCAAGCACATGAGTACGCCCAGCAGCACCTGTGCAAAGGCGTCGCCTGCCTCGGACCCGCCCCAGCGCGTGCGTACGCGCACGACATCGTGGTTCGAAAACGACCAGCTCGGCCAAGCGCTGGCGCTGGTCCAACTCTCGATTGCGCCCTTGATGAGAGCCGCTGTAAGCGGCCCACCCTCAAGCAGCAAGAAATTGTACGCTGTGTGCAGCCTTCCCGGTTCGGTGTATTCGATGCTGCGCGCGACGTAGGAATCGCTGCCGATTTCCGCCACGGTCATACGCCCCTGATAGCGATCGACGAGGCCGCGCAATGTCTCCATAAAGGCTATATTTTCCGGCTGCGAACGATCGTAGAGGTGACGTTGATGCTGATAGGGTCGCGCAAACCCGCCCGATGAATTCTTCGGCGGATTGTCGCGCAATTGTGGGTCACAAAAATAGAAGTTCGCGACGTCCAAGCGAAAGCCGTCAACGCCGCGGTCGAGCCAGAATTTCGCCACATCCAGAATTTCGGCCTGCACTTCAGGATTATGAAAATTCAGGTCAGGCTGTTCAGCAAGGAAATTGTGCATATAATATTGCCGCCGGCGCGTGTCCCACGACCAGGCTTGACCGCCGAACAGCGAAATCCAATTGTTGGGCGGGGCGCCGTCAGGTTTGCCGTCGGCCCATACGTACCAGTCTGACTTAGGCCCATTGCGCGCCCTGCGGCTCTCCTTGAACCAGGGATGTTGGTCGGAGGTGTGGGAATAGACTTGGTCTATTATGAGTTTGAGGCCCTTGCCATGCGCGGCTTTCAGCAGGACATCGAAATCTTCGAGCGATCCGAAGGCAGGATCGACATCTCGATAATCGGAAACATCGTAACCGAAATCGCGCATCGGCGAACGGAAGAATGGCGACAGCCAAACGCCCTCGACGCCGAGCGCGGCGAGGTAGTCAAGCTTTGACCTGACCCCCGCCAGATCGCCGATGCCGTCATCGTTCGAATCGCAAAAACTACGCGGATAGACTTGATAGATGACCGCGCCACGCCACCATTCGTTCATGTTCTTTGCACCGGTCCAGGTCGCGCGCGCTGCCGCAGGGCGCCCTATATATCAGCCTACAAGGGTTGCGCAATGGATTGCCATCCTCTAGGGAGCCGATCGGGCGCGGCGCGGGAGGCTCAGAATGAAGGCTATCGGCGTTCGGGTTGCCCTGTTCTCGGCGTACTTCCTGTTCGCCATCCTGCTGAACAGCGTCGGCACTGTCATCCTGCAAGCGATCGCGACCTTCGGAGTAACCAAGTCGGACGCCAGCATTCTCGAGGCGTTCAAGGACCTACCGATCGCATTGGTGTCATTTGCGGTCGCTTCGCTATTGCCACGCTTCGGCTATCGAAAGGCGATGATCTTCGCCTTCGCGACCGTCGCGGTTGCATGCCTGGCGATGCCCATTGCGCCTGGTTTCTTGACGACGAAATTCTTTTTCCTGGCCATCGGCGCCAGTTTCGCTCTGATCAAAGTAGCTGTCTATTCGACGATAGGGCTCATTACGACCGGCCAAAACCATCACGCGAGCTTTCTGAACACGATCGAAGGATTTTTCATGATCGGCGTTCTTTCGGGTTATTGGGTGTTCGCCGCCTTTATCGATGCCGATGCTCCCGCATCGCTGGGTTGGCTCAACACATACTGGCTGCTTGCGGCAGTGGCGGCGGGGAATGCGGTCATGTTGATGTTTGTCGCCTTCCCACGGGCGCCGATCGCAACAGGCGCCGGGATTATCGACGAGATCGGCGAAATGCTGAAACTCATGTGGCGCCCGTCGGTTCTCGTATTCGTCATCGCCGCCTTTCTCTATGTGCTAATCGAGCAAGGGATCGGTACATGGCTGCCCACGTTCAACAACGAGGTGTTGCACTTGCCTCAAGCCATGAGCGTACAAGCAGCGAGCATATTCGCGGCGGCGCTGGCAATTGGCAGACTGAGCGCCGGCCTGGTTCTGCAGCGACTGAATTGGTTCTGGCTGCTGAACATCTGCGTGATCTCGATGGCGGTTCTCATACTGCTCACACTGCCCTTGGCCCGCGGAATCCAATCGAATGCGGATATGACATGGCTCACCGCGCCACCGGCCGCGTTCCTCCTCCCAATGATCGGGCTGTTCCTCGCTCCAATCTATCCGGCCATCAATTCCGTAATCCTGTCGTCTCTGCCGAAGGAGCGCCACGCCGCCATGGCCGGGTTGATCGTGGTGTTTTCCGCACTTGGGGGCACCACCGGATCTTTCATTACGGGCCAAACCTTCGCGCGCGTTGGCGGGGAGGCTGCCTTCTACCTGACGCTCGGACCAATGGCGGCGATCTTACTGGCGCTGTTCATATTGCGGCGCGCTATGGGCAGGACGACAAGGTAGGTCGAGGCGAACTAGTCCGCAGGGTCGAGATCAGCGAAAATGCCGCCACCAGCCTCGGGGCCCGGGGCGATCGATAAGGGGAATGTTATGGCCACCGCTCCTAAGCAAGCTGTGCTGGCGAAAGGCGAGACCAAGGCAGACACCGTGCTGTTTGTGCTCTCGCTCGGGCTGTTCTTCCTTTGGGGTTTCGCCACCGTTCTCATCGACATTCTGGTGCCCAAGCTGAAAGCTCTGTTTACGCTCGGCTATACCGAAGCAATGCTGACGCAATTCGCGTTCTTCATTGGCTACTTTGTTTTCTCCCTCCCCGCCGGCGCGATCGTGAGCAGAGTCGGCTATATGCGCGGCATCGTCATCGGCCTCATTGTGATGGCCGCCGGATGCCTCATGTTCGCGCCAGCCGCGAGCATGGGCGTTTATGAAGGCTTTCTCGTCGCCTTGTTCATCATGGCGGGCGGGATCACCATCCTGCAGGTCGCGGCGAATGCGGTCATTTCCATTGTCGGGCCGGAAGCTACGAGTTCGTCGCGCCTGACGCTCGCGCAGGCTTTCAATTCACTGGGCACTTTTATCGGCCCTTATGTCGGCGCACGTCTGATCTTGAGCGATGCCGCCGCGCCAGTGGATATTTCGACGCTCTCCCCAGCCGAATTGAGCGCCATGCGCGTGGCCGAAGCGGCGAACGTGCAGACGCCCTATCTGGGCATCGCCGCGTTGTTGTTCGTGCTGGTGCTGGTGTTCTGGTTCAAGCGTGACCTCCTGCCGCGAACCGAGGAAACGCCCGCCAAGGGCCTTG
>CXWL01008488.1_pt1 | contig 41715 bp, 40 predicted proteins | sample 590931 | NCBI WGS metagenome assembly CXWL01 (sample SAMEA3498368, study PRJEB10139) | groundwater metagenome | biome: water well; material: biofilm material | place: Germany | collected 2015-04-27 | reverse complement strand
GACGCCTTGGCAGCCCCATGAGGCGCAGCATGCTTGACAGTCAAGACAGTTGCTGTCCCCTTTCATGCATTGCTCTTTATCAGAGAGTTTATTGCTCCGTGACTATCAATAGTGCCTTATGGTCAATCTCCCACTGCTTAAACCCAGGAGAAGTGAGATGAATGTACGCTTTAATATGAATGATGCCGCTATAACGACTAGTTTTAAGGACGCTTTGACGGATGCTCCTCGGCAGTTGCAAATCAATGTCAAGTTTTCGCGAGAGTTGAATTTCGTATACCCGGCGGTTGCGGCCGTGCTGCTTTGGCTAGCACAAGGAGCGGTTCAAAGGGGGGGCGGAATCATTTTGGATCGGATTCTCGGAAATCCTGACCTTAATGACGTCCAGAATTTTATTAGAGCTTGTGTGGATGAACTGAAGGGCTTTGTACGGGAGGAGCTTAAAAAGCAGCTGATTCAAAACGAAATGGTGAAGTTACAATCGGCGTTCGAGAGCGCCATTCGGAATTTGAAGGACTACGGGAAACTTCCGGCCAATGCCAGAGAGGACAATAGATTTCTTGTTCAGGACGCTCTTGTCCGTAGTGGAGAAGTGATGTCGTTGGCCGCTCACTTTGGCATGATCGGCGTCTTCGTCTATGCAAGTGCAGTATCTGCTCGGTCGATGGCCTATTTAACGCTGGATCAAGTGCCCCTTGCAAAAGACACCTTGCGAGAGGGCATCCGTCATGTAAAAGATGTTCTTTTTCTTCATGAGTTAATTTGGCGTCCAACAAACAGGATCCATGATGCCGACTACATAGTGGTGGACGGTCCGAATGATAACCATGAAATAACAGTGCTGTTTGTGTTTACCAAGGATGGCAAGGAGATAAAATCGCCCGCCGTGGTCATTCCGCAAGACGCTGACTACATGGCTCAAGCCATAGCTAAGATGCCATTTTGGGAGAAGCTGTTGGACGAGGCGGAACGAGAGTATGAGGATGTCATGAAGGAGACCCTGATTCCACTGACAGCGGTCATGCAGGAATGGACTAAAGCGATTGAACAGCCGTAGCGGCTTCTAGCCGGTTAGCGTGTGTTAGATAAGTCCATGCGTAGAATTTGGCGATCTTTCTCAAAACGTGTGACGGGGTCCTGCATCGAATCGAAATCCGGAGTGGGATCGCACATTGTGCGACATCCCTGTAGAATGTCTAATCTTCCCAATCTCGTCGGCATCGGCGGAACGTCATAAAATCGCTCGATGGCCTTTTTATATTCCAACACCCGAGTAATGCGTTTTCGCGCCTCGGCGTATGCGACATGTTCTTTCTCTCGGTACGTGGAGAGGTTTGTTCTCACTGTTTCGAGCCACGAATAGTGAGCAACCTTCTGGTATAACGATTCCGAAAACCTGGGCAAGCCTAGTTCGTATAATTGCTCAACCAATGAGCTGGCTTCCGTTCTGTCCTCTTCCAAGAAAGGGAAGTTGGGTTTAAAGCTTACAGGGGCATACCCTCGACTGAGTCTGACTAGATTGATGGCTCCGTCTTCTTCCTCAGTTATTCGAACCACATCTGGGATGTCCTTCGCCTTAACTAAAAGCGCTGCCAATCTGTCCAGCACCGGCTTAAGCGTATTTACATGTTTGCTTAATGCACGGTCGCATTTAGCAACAAGGGCTAAGCCAAACTCTCTTGCTTGTGCTTGATAGTAGGGGCCGCGGCCATTGACGAACTGCTTGGCGTATTCCTCGAACGCAGCGGCCTTTTCCTGGGCCTGGTGGTAGGGCTGCCATCCTCTACCGAGCACGGCTGCATGAAAGACGGGAGCGAGGATGTAACACGTCGATTGCTCTTGGATGAGTGCGCCGACGAGAACGTATTCCCACGGTTTCCGGTCAGTCAGAATGCTATCGCATGATGTACGGATGTCATGGCTTAAGTCTGAGTCGCAATTGAATTTGTTATAGCCGAGGGTCATGTAACAGCGATCGTGTTTGTTACAAGCCGGAGAGATGTCAGCATGCGGTACTCGTTTAAATTCGGCTATTGGGGTTGAGCACCCATCTGGTTGCTCGTAATACGGGTAGTCCGCATTAGGCCATCGAGCATCACAGGGCACAGAATGTCCGTTAATCTTCCCACATCCCTGCCCCACAAGATGGTCCGGGTTCTTCGCGAGAGCGTTGAGTTCCTCCATATGATCCAGATCATAGGTTGTGATGGCTTTTGCAGGGACAGGATCAAGATCTAAGATCCCCGAACCCCCGAAACCTGGAACGACATTTATTGGGGGGTATTTCTGAATTGGCTCGCCGCCGAGGGCGATGGAAGAACCCTGCCACCATAGCATTAGCGACACAATGATATACAGCAGCGTGATCCTATGCATGAGGCGCCCTCCGATATGGGTTGACAGTCTATCTAGTCTCATCCTTCCGAAGTGTCAACAGGCAGGTCAGTGTCGCAACCCATGGTCACGAATTGGGGTCAGGCATGAGTATTGACTTATTGAGACGCCATACCTAGGGCCTGCATATTTATGGCGGGGGAATCTCCACAGAATCATCGTACCCTGACCAGGTGTGATGCCCGCACCAGCAAGCGGAGGGGATCTGACTATGGACGTATCTGCCGGTTGACCAGGGTGAGCGAGATGGGCGACCACTATCGCAATAAGTCAATACTCATGCCTGACCCCATTGCTCTGCCAGTTTTTAGGTTCATGAGTGGGCACAAAGCACTGCGGGTGACGGATAGCCGAGGTGTGCTTCGGACAGAAAGACCGCGAAGACCGCTTATCGTTTAGTGCGGATGGTTTCCGTGGCTTTGAGGCTCGACACCGTGGCTTCGGCTTCTGGGATCAGGTCGTCGCGGTGTTCGTCGCGGGCCAGTTCCAAGGCGGCGGTGGCCAATTCCATGGCATCGCGATGTCGCCCGCGCCCGCACTCGATTTTTGCCAGCACCATGCGCGCGTTGATGGCTCGCTGGTCTCGCTGAATGACCTGCCTGAGCATCTGCTCGCCGCGCTGCGCATCGCCGCCCAGCATCCCGGGTAAGCGAGTCAACATGGTGCCTTTCGCCGAGACGGCGTCGATGTGATCCGGGTTTAATTCAAGGGTGCGGTCGAGTTCCTTGATCATCCGGCGGAGACCGAAGACCGAAGTCAGTTTCTCTCCGTCAATGCGCAACTGTTCGCCCAGGGTGCAAAACAACGCATAGTGGGCATCGGCAGATTGTTCATCGAGTGCGACCGCCTGTTCGGCCAAGGTTTGGCTCTTTTCGAAATGGCCAATCCGAACGTGGCGTTCCGTGGTGCGACGCCCGATGTCGCATTCTTCCAGCGCTTTCACCGACAGTGCCTTGGCGGTTTCATGGGCGGTGCTGAGGCTTGGGAAAAGAGCGAGGATTCCCAACGACAGAGTGAGCGCTATTCGAGCAGATATCCCGATCATCATCCGTCTTCTCCTCCAAGCTTTGCGAAGTAGATCTTTCTCGCAACGTGATGGCCATCTCAATTGCCCACTCCTCCAACACGTGGAGTCGCATGACCTGGCCCTCAGAATCAAAGGGTCAATTGTTAATTATATGATGGTTGGCACAATGCTGCAAAGGGTAGCCTTGTCCAATGACACATGAGCCTGAACGAAGGGGTGTATTTCCACCGTGAGGTGAGCCTGGCGGGGCGAAAGTTGGGATCATGGAGGCATGATCGTGACTTTACATACCCAAAGATTGCACACATTGGCCCAAGTGCGCGCCTTCGTGGCGGGCAGCGAGCTCCTCTCGTTTACCTTGACGGATCGCCAGGCCGCCTATGGCTGGATGGCCGACACGCTCCGGCAGTTCGGTTATGTGCGCTGCACGCGTGCCGACAAGGGCCTTCTGCGGCAGTACCTGCGCAAGGTGAGCGGTTTCTCCCGTGCGCAGGTTGCCCGCTGCATGACGCAGTTCACCGACGGCGGGGACATCCAGGACAGACGCCGTGCGCCGACCGTGCCGTTTGCGCGGCGCTATACGGCAGAGGATATTCGTCTGTTGGCGGAGATGGATGCCCTGCATGGCACCCTCGCCGGCACCACCACCCGCAAGCTGTGTGAGCGGGCGTTCACGGTACACGGGGATGCCCGTTACACGCGCCTGGCGGGCATTTCCAACGGCCACCTGTACAATCTGCGTCAACATAAAACCTATCAGTCGGTGCGTGGATCTTTCGATAAAACCCGCCCGACCCGGGTCAACATTGGCGAACGCCGGAAACCTTTTCCGGGCGGGCGCCCCGGTTACCTGCGCGTCGACAGCGTGCATCAAGGCGATCTGGACGGGACCAAGGGGGTGTATCTGATCAATGCCGTGGATGAGGTCACCCAGTGCCAGGCCGTCTGTGCCGTTGAGAAGATCAGCGAGGCGTTCCTGCTGCCGGTGCTGGCGGCCATGATGACGGCGTTTCCCTTTGTCATTCATGGCTTTCACAGCGATAACGGCTCGGAATATATCAACCGTCAGGTGGCCGCCCTGCTGGAGAAATTGCGTATTGAGCAGACCAAATCACGCTCGCGCCAGAGCAACGATAATGCCCTGGCAGAAAGCAAGAATGCGTCGACGCTACGCAAACACCTGGGCTACAGCCATATCCCGCAGCACTTCGCCCGTCAGGTGAATGTGTTCACCGCGCAGGTGCTGTCACCTTATCTGAACTTCCACCGTCCCTGCCATTTCCCCACCGAATACATGGACAAAAAAGGACGGATACGCAAGCGCTATCGGTATCAGGAGATGATGACTCCCTTTGAGAAATTCCGCTCATTACCGAAGGCGGAAAGCTATCTCAAGCCGGAAACAACTTTGAAAAAACTGGAGGCAATGGCCGCCGAATGCAGCGATAATGAAGCAGCCCAACGTCTCAACGAGGCGCGGGCAAAACTCTTTCAATTAATCAACAAAACCCAACACCGCGCCGCCTGAGCTAAACTCATCCATACCCGCGCTCAGGCTCATGTCTGGATTGGAAAATACTAGGGTAGGGGGATGAGGCTCAGTGGCTCAAGCGGTTAGGGATGCGCCACTCGCCAGTTATGGCCCGTGCCGACATCGACTTTGAGCGGCACGCTTAAGCCAAGCTGGTTGCCTGTGTGTTCCATCTCGTGGCGAATGAGTCGTGTGGCTGGCTCGATCTCGGATTCAGGTACCTCGAATATCAACTCGTCGTGGACTTGCAGGATCATTTTCGTTCCCGGAAGATCGGTCTTGATCCGATGACTCACCGAAAGCATGGCGAGTTTGATCAGGTCTGCGGCCGACCCCTGGATGGGACTGTTCATCGCAATCCGCTCCCCGAAGCTCCGCTGTGTCGGGTCTTTGCCCAGCAGCTCGGGAATGGGGCGTCGCCGGCCCAGCATGGTGGTTACATAGCCATGCTGTTTGGCCTCCTCGACTGTCCGATCGATGTAGGCCTTCACGCCGGCATAGCGTTCGAAGTAGGCGTCGATGTATTTCTTCGCATCCTGCTGTGGAATGCTCAGGTTGGACGCCAGTCCGAAGGGACTGATGCCGTAGAGAATGCCGAACACGACCGTTTTCGCCACCCGCCGCATGTCTCGGGTAATGTGATCGGCGGGGAGATTGAAGATGTCGACGGCTGTGGCAGTGTGAATGTCCTCTCCCTGTTGAAAGACCGTGAGCAGCCGGGGATCCTGCGATAGATGGGCCAGGATGCGCGGTTCGATCTGGCTATAGTCGGCACAGAGCAAGGTGTGGCCTGGCGCACAGATGAAGGCTTCGCGAATGCGCAGGCCATACTCGCCCTTGACTGGAATGTTTTGAAGATTCGGGTCAGTCGACGACAGTCGTCCCGTGGCGGCCACGGTTTGATTGAGCGAGGTATGGATGCGCCCGGTTTCGGGGTTGACCAGATTCGGCAGGGCCTCCACATAGGTTGATTGGAGTTTGCTCAGGCTGCGGTAATTCAAGATATGGGAGGGGAGTTCGTGTTGAGCGGCGAGCTGCGTCAGGGTGTCTTCATCCGTCGAGTACCCGGTTTTGGTTTTGCGCAGGGGCTTCAGACCCAGTTTTTCGAACAAAATGGTCGCCAACTGTTTGGGAGAGTTGATATTGAATGTTTCGCCAGCCAGTCCAGCGATGGTCGTCATCATGCGGTCGAGCTCCCGGTCCAGTTCTTGCCCCAGATGGTGGAGGGCCTGAACGTCAAGGCTAAAGCCGTTACGTTCGATCTCCACCAGCACCGGGATAAGGGCCATCTCGACCTCTTCGAACAGCCGGAGGCTACCTTGCTCCTCAAGTTGGGCAGTCAGGCGTGGCGCGAGTCTGGCCAGGGCGTAGAGCTCTCCCGCAGCCTGTTGGACCTTTGACGAGCGCGAATCGAGCACCTCGGTATCGTCATCCAGTCCATCGAAGAGGCTGGCTGGGGCCTGGGGTGCTTGGGTATCTGGGGTGAGGGTCGGGAGCGATTCTCCCAGGAGATCGAGCGCGGCGGCCTCAATCGTGTGGGCTCGCCGGTTTGGGTGTAAGAGATAGTCGCCGATCATGGTATCGATCCAGGGGGGATTCACCGTGAGGCCTGCTCGGCTCAGGGCGAACACCGCGAGTTTCCAATCATGGGAGATTTTCGAGATGGTGCGATTGGCCAGCAGGGTGGCGAACGCGGCGGAGTGCATCAAGGTTGCCGAGGAGGCGAAGGTCATGCTCTGGCCGTCCACGCTCATCAAGATGCCTCGAAGCGTCGCGGTGATGCCCGTGCCGCGCAGTAGCCATTGGAGCGTCACATGACCGGCTGTCGTGGCTTTGTCGGCGATCGCCGCAAGGTCGCGTTCGGAAGTTGCCTCGACGATCTGCCACAGAGGGGCGCTGTCTGCTGTGGCATCCTTGAGCTTGAGACTCTTTAAGAGTGAAATAAATCCCAACTCACGGAGAAGCGGCGCGACACGTTCTCCCTCAGGTGGTACGACGTGAAACGCTTGGGCTTCGAAGTCGATCGCGCAGTCGGTGTGAATGGTGGCGAGTGTCCGGCTCATTCTGGCTTGCTCAGCCTGTTCTTTGAGCAGGGTGCGGAGCCGTGGGGCGGAGACTTCCTCGACTCGTGCCAAGACCGCCTCGATTGTCCCGAATTGTTGGATAAGCTTCACCGCCGTTTTTTCGCCGATGCCCTTCACCCCGGGGATATTATCGGTGGCATCCCCCATCAAGCCCATGACTTCCACCACGCGGGACGGTTCCACACCGAATCGCTCCCGGCATTCGGCTTCTCCAGACCATTTGTCTTTGACGGGGTCGTAGATACGGGTTCTGGGGGTCAGCAGTTGAAACATGTCTTTATCGCCTGTGACGATGACGACGTCCCATCCCGCGGGTTCAGCCTTCTTGGCCAGGGTGCCGATGAGGTCATCGGCCTCATATCCCGCCATGCGAAGCGCCGGGACCTGGAACGCGTCGACGACTCGGTGGATATAGGGAATCTGCGCCTGCATCGCCTCCGGCATGGGGGGACGGTGCGCTTTGTAGTCGGCGAAGGCTTCGTGGCGGACAGTCGGACCTTTTTCGTCGAACGCGACGGCGAGTCCGGTCGGGCGATGCTCGCGGATGATTTTCAGCAGGGTGGTGGTGAAGCCGTAGATAGCGTTGGTCTGCATGCCCGTGGCGTTCATCAGGGGCGGAAGCGCGAAAAAGGCACGGTAAATATAGGCGCTGCCGTCGATGAGGTAGAGCGTCGGGCGAGAGGTGGGTTCGGAAGGATGCATTTGACCGGCCTCGTTCGGTGGCGCCATTAGGATGTGGTGGAAATGACGAGAGGCGGTTTGCCGAACTTCTCTCGCAAGCCATTGATGGCATTGAATACGGTGGCCTGGCCCACGATCTTGGCTTCGAGGCGACGTTTGCCGGGGAAGTCCAGGAGGGAAATGCCAATCAGCATCGTGAGGATGCCTTGCCCAGGGAGAAACAGCATGGCGAACCCCGCCAAGAGAAAGACGGCGCCCACGATGTTTTTCACGATGTGTCCAATAAGCCTCAGCACCGGATGATGGTCCTCCATCCAGGTCCGAGGGTGGCGTTCGTCGAAATAATGTTCGGGGAGGCGGACGAGAATGTACGGAATGGCAATCAGGCTTCCCACGAAGCCGACAACTGAAAACACGGTGAGGGCGAGAAGCACCTCCTTGGAGAGTACCGTATCGAAGAAATCCATTCGTCGGGCATCGTACCATGCAGGTCTCTGTGTCTCAAGAGAAGCCTGTCTCTCTACGGGATGCGGTTTACCCTATCGTGCTGGCGGGTCTATAATGTGCCGTAGGGGTTTGATGCAGCTGGTGCTGCACGCTTCGGAGTATCTGAATGAGAAGAATGAGGATGGGTTTTCTCGATAAGATATGGTCGATGACCGTGGAGTGTTCTGTGACACGTCTTGTCCTGATCGTGATGTTGGTGGCCTTCTCGGTGGAAGGAATAGCTACGGTTGGCCCGTTGGGGTATGCGGCGTCGACGTTAGAAGAAGAGTTCCAAGTCGAGGTCACGAAGAAGGGGCTCGGGAAGGAGGTGTTGATTCGTCGTGGGAGTCAAGAGTGGTTTCTCATGGTCGATGTGTCCGACACGACATCGGTGGTGATTCGCCAGGAGAAGAACCACGACGTGTATCTTGTGGACGAGAGCGAAACCCACGATCATGCGATGAGCAAGGCCGAGGTGGATGCCGCAATCGAGGACTTCATTAAAAGCGTCAAACTGCGTGCGGCGCGACGCTAGGCTCTCGCCGCTATGGTCGCGCGCGTTGACACGCTCTTCCTGCTCCCTTAAAATTCCACCCCTCTTCCATTCAGGTGTGTGCCCGATTGATAGGGATTGACGATGGCTGCTGCCGCGAATGTGATTCAGCGTCCCCTTGCCGTCATGATGAGCCGTGTGCTCAGGACGATCTCTCCGGACTCGACCTTGGCGGACTGCGCCATCCAAATGCGCGAGGCCAAGGTCGGCGCCCTGCTAGTCAAAGAGGGTGAGTCTTACGTTGGGGTTGTGAGTGAGGGCGATTTGGTGAGAAAGGCCATGGCCTCCTGTCTGGACCCGACCCAAGAGCGAGTCCGACGCGTGATGAATACGCCAGTGGTGACCATCGAGATCCATCGATCCGCGCATGAGGCGAGCGATCTGATGGCGGAACATGGCATCCGCCACATTGCGGTCACCGATGAGGGGCAAATTGTCGGGATGATTTCCGTGCGCCATCTACTCCGATACTTCAAGAATTGGGGTGGAGTCTAGTGGTCTGTCTGGCTTGGTTTCATAAATCCATGGTCGAGTCCTCCTTCCTTCAATAACTCCGTTGAATTCCTAACCTATGACCACCTCTTCTTCTACACGGTCGGCGCTACGTTGGGGCATGTTTGCGACGGCGTTTATCACCGGCGCGGTGGTGATGGCGTTGGAGATGTTGGGCAGCCGTCTGCTGGCCCCTGTGTTTGGTAATTCCTTATTTGTCTGGGGCGCGCTCATTGGGGTGATCCTGGCCGCCATGAGCTGTGGCTATACGCTGGGTGGCTGGCTCGTCGACCGGTATGCGGGAGGGAAAGTCCTGGCAGGCCTGCTGCTGTGTGCTGGTGCCTGGACTTTTTTGCTGGCGTGGAAAGGCCATCCGGTGATGTTCTTGGTCGCGGAGTGGATCGAAGATCCACGCTGGGGGCCCTGTTTGGCGGCCAGTATCTTGCTCGCGCCTCCTGCGTGTGGATTGAGCGGAGTGCTTCCCGCATTGCTGCGTTTATCGATCGCTGACCTTGGGCATCTCGGTCGCCATACCGGCGTGATGATCGCCGTCTCGACGGTGGGGAGCCTGGTGGGTACCTGGGGCACCGCGTTTTTCTTGCTTAGCTGGCTTGGCAGTGTGACGCTGATCGCCTTGCTGGGGGCGGTACAGCTGGCTCTCGGTCTTGTCTGGTGGTGGTGGTCGGTTGGAATAGGCGCCAAAGCCAGTATAAAGGCCGCAGGATTGGTTGTGCTGGGGAGTGGAGGGTTGGGTTTGGGATGGCTGGCAATACATCCTGATCTTGTCTTGCCGACTCCGCTCTACCAGGAAGATAGTCCCTATCAACAGATTCGCGTGCGTGATACGGAACAGCATCGCTACCTGATTCTCGACCGCACGTTCCATGCGATCATGTGGCGGGCAGACCCGCTTGCGCTCTATCTGCCCTATAGCCAGATGATGATGGTGGCCCTGGCTGTCCATCCTGCGCCCAAGCAGGCGCTTATTTTAGGGCAGGGTGGCGGGTCGATCGCCAAGTGGCTGGCCAAGGTCTGGCCCCAGCTGAATCTTGATGTCGTGGAAGTCGATCCTTCGGTGGTCAAGGCCGCCGAGCAATTCTTCGACTACCACCCCATCGCCACGCATCGCGTGTTTGCGAAGGATGCGCGGGTCTTTCTCCAGCACACCGACACCAAATATGACATCATCTGGATCGATGCCTTTGCTCGACATCTCATCCCCTTCCATCTGACGACCAAAGAGTTTTTCGAGGTGGTCCGTGCCCATCTTACTCCTGATGGTATTGTGGTGATCAACTTGGCATCCACAGGGGGAGAGGCGGATCAGCAACGTGCCAATGCCGTGGTGTCCACTATCAAAACCGTGTTCTCGGAAATGGAGGCCTACGGAGTGGCGGGGCACATTACGGCGAAGAAGCCGGGGGCAGAGAACCTCTTATTCTTTTTGGGCTCTGGCGTGCATAAGATGAAAGATCCTCAGTTTTACAATCGCTTAAACGACCTGGTTTCCAGTGGACAACTCCCCCCAGAGGTTTTTGCCCTCATGAGCACCCATAGGGAAGATACCTGGGACCCGGGATTCGTCTTTACCGACAACTATGCTCCGTTTGACCTACTGATGGGGAGTGATGTCATTGACAAAGGAGTTCCTGGAATGAGCCAGCCAGGCACCTAAAGCCAGAGTGGGAGTATCACAGAATTGTGAGGCAAGATCCGTCTTGCTTCCATTTTGAGGCTATGGTATAACGGGCGACGTTTTTTCTGGATGATCGGCAATTATTACAGGAAGCGGTTCATAGCGCTGCCATCGGTGGCTTCCTTATTACTAATCACATCTATCTTCTCTCGGTAAGGAGGTATGGTATGGGCAAGAAGTTTTTCGCTGGATTGTGTGGTGTCGCTCTGGTTCTGGCCGGGGCATCTTCCTCGTTTGCCCACCACGCGGGCGGAGTGGAAATCGGTGATCTGGAAACCGGGTCAGTCGTGGGGCAGAATTTTAAGGAACTCCCAGTCGATATTGATTTCAATATCATGGAAGGTATCGGAGGCAAGAACATCATTTATCCGCCCACCGCGATCATCAACACTAAAGAGCGTGGGGGGCGTCCCGTCGTGTTGAAGGTGACGAATCTTGGCACGATCGAGCATGGGTTTGCCCTTTCAGCCGGTGATAGCTATGCACCACCTTCTTCCATGAACGTGAAATTGACGCTTAAGCCTGGTGAGACGAAGTTTATCGGTATTCCGACGAGCGATCTGACCTACACGGTGGTAAGTGGCGTGTTGAAATATTATTGCCATCTTCACCCTGGTCATCTCACCGGCCAATTTGTGATCTTGAAGTAGTTTTTTACTTAGTCCACTTAAAGCGCAACGCCCCTGGGATCGTAAGGTCTCAGGGGCGTTGCGCTTTAAGGAATGGGTGAAGGACAAACTACGTCGTCTCTGGTTGGTATTCTGTCTTGGCATCAAAGGGGGTACGGTGACTGGCAGTCAGCTGGCCTTTGATACTCAAGAGTAGAAACCGTTCCTTCAGATCAGTTTCTCCTACCGTTCTGTTGATCACGTATTGATGTCGATTACAAGTTCTTCCTGGTCTTGTCGCTGGGTTCCATTCAGTACCAAAAAATAACTATTGGCTTGAGGGAGCAACTTGGTTGCGAATGATTCGATAATCACCGGAATCTCTGCCGGCATCGCAGAGCTATTCATGGCTGAGAGACACACGATGAATGGGAGAAAGGCGACCGCGATGCGGTGCATAGCGGACCTTCTTTGGCGATCGGAAGGAACTGAGGGCGCCTATAAAGTACGGCACCGAAAGCGCATTCACCCAAGCTATCCCATTTCTGTGGACAGAAAACAAAACCGCCCTGCTACCGGTTCGATAGCAGGGCGGTCTCGTTGAAATCTCGAATCAGTCGCTTAGTTTCGTACGCCGCTCCAGACCTTGGAATCATCGATGGCTTTATCGGGATTCAGAGTCTTTACCTTCTGGAGAAGCACGTCGGTGGTCTCGGGATACAACGGATCGGAAATGCAGCAATTATCGACGGGGCACACGGCAGCGCACTGAGGTTCATCAAAGTGCCCGACGCATTCCGTACACCGCTCATAGGTGATGATATAAATGCTATCGCCAACACCCTGGCCTTCCCCGACCTTATGTCCTTTCGCTTCCGCATCCGATCGTGTTTCAAAAATAGCTTCATTCGGACATTCGGGTAAACATGCACCGCAGGAAATACATTCATCGGTAATTAGCAGAGCCATGACCATTGCCTCCTTACACCAAAATGAACAAGATACCAGGCCCGCGCTACTAGTAGGCAGGCGACGATGAGTGGTATTCTATGTCGTCCTGTTTTTGTAAGTCAACGGAGACAGGTGAGGGAAGAAGGCCTAGCCAAATAGACGTTATGGGGCCTTGGGCCTAGGGGGTATTCGGTTGAGAGATGCGGCATTTAGTGATCTTGACGTGGGATAGCCAAAGGAAACTATTTTTTGCACTATGTTTACTCCAAACGATTCTGATCCAGCCGCGCGGCGCAAGCGGATTTATGTGCTGATCGCCATGGCCTTGTTTCTTGTTTCTGGGAGCTATTTCCTCACGGGTTCCAATGATGTGGACTATATTGTGGTGAAGTTTCCGAGCGGCCATATGATCGAAGCCGAAGTCTCCGATACCCCTGAGAAAATCTTGTTCGGGTTGGCGTTTCGTGATGGATTGCCGCGCGAGGGGGGGATGCTGTATATCTTCGACGTTTCGGCAGCCCATACCGTGTCGACAAAGGGGTTTAAGTTTCCGGTCGATGTGATTTGGATCGATGAGAGTCGACATGTGGTCCATATGCAGGAGCAGGTGGCACCTTGTCCTAAAGATCCCTGCCCGGAGTATGGGCCTCCACCAGAACATGCCCGGTATGTCCTGGAGACCAATACGGGATTTATACAGTCCGAACAGGTGACGAAAGACATGGAATTGAGTTTTGCCTTGCGCCTGTAGCCGCGTGAGACCTAGTTGCGTCGGATGATGATCGAATAGTGTATGGCACGCACAAGGAGCGTGATGGTTGCGGTTACGAAGGAAAGGGTCGAGGGGATGGACGAGTTTATTTTTGTGGGCAACGTGTCTGACATCCCTTCTGGCGAGGCCAAGGTGATCGACATCAACCGAAAGTCGGTCGCGGTCTTTAATGTGAAAGACAAATTTTTTGCGATCTCCAATCTTTGCCCCCATGAAGGTGGACCGTTGGCGGAGGGGCACGTCAAAGGATTTGTTGTTACGTGTCCGTGGCATGATTTGGCTTTTGATGTTCGGAACGGCCAGGGGACTGATGGGGGCGGGTACTGCGTAGGTAGCTACGAGGTTCGTTTGGACGGTAATCAGGTATACGTCGGCCCTCGACGTCGGGCGGTATAACTCGATCTCTAGCTGATACGAGGGCGAGATGGTCATGGTCGACGATGTGCAACGAATGACGACCCGTGAGTGTACCTCGCGATGACGATTGCGACCCTCCAGGGACAGCCAATCGTCATTCGCCTTTGGGAAGATCGTACAAGGGGTGAATTGTGGGTTCCGGCCTACGACCCGGCATGCCTCGCGCTCATTGGCGATGATTTTCTGCGAATCGCCAGTAACAACGCGGTTGAGAACGGGGAACGTATCTTTGAGTTTACAGCGTTGCTGCAGGGAACTCACCGCATCGTGTTTGAAAAGCGAATGGGATGGAAGTTCACCGCGGAAGCCCGTCGGGAGTTTCTCGTCGAAGTCCAAGGGACATCTGAACATTCTGCGACCTCTGCTTAATTCCACACCTGCTATGCCAGATATTGGATTCATCAACGGTCAATTTTTACCTCTTGAAGAGGCGAAGGTTTCTATCGATGACCGCGGTTTTCAATTTGGGGATGGTGTCTATGAGGTTATCAGAACCTATGGAGGGCGTCCCTTCGAACTGCAGGCGCATCTTACCCGTCTTCAACGTAGTGCGCAGGCGCTATTCTTACCCAACCCATATTCTGATGAAGAGTGGAGTCGGTATCTTCAGCGGGGGATTGAACGGGCTGGGTATTGCGAGGCGAAAATCTATATCCAGGTCACACGCGGGGTTGCTCCTCGAGATCATGTCTTTCCAGGTGCCATTCGGCCAACTGCGGTGATGACGATTCGAGAAATCCACGACGTCGACCCACGCCTGCGGCAGGAAGGCGTGACAGCTATCACGCTTGACGATTTTCGTTGGGGTCGGTGCGATATTAAGAGCCTTAATTTGCTGGCGAACGTATTGGCGCGTCAACGTGCAAAAGAGGCTGGGGTGTTTGAGGCGATTTTTGTGAAGGGGGGATTGGTCACGGAGGGTTCGGTCAGCAATCTCATGGTGATTCGCGGCGGTCGTCTCGTCACGGAGCCGGAAGGGCCTCGGATTCTCTCGGGTGTGACTCGCACTTTTGTGTTAGATCTGGCTCGGCAGGAAGGGATCCCTCTTGAGGAGCGGTCCTTGTCGATTGAGGAGCTGTATCTGGCTGACGAAGTGTTTCTGACGGGGACCACGGTTGAAATTCTGCCAGTTATTTCGATTGATGGCCGCAGTATCGGGGTTGGAAAGCCTGGAGTGTTGACTCGCCGACTGTATGATCGATTCCAGTCGTGCGCGCATTGACCAGAATGACGCTTGCACCGAACGGTGAAACATGATACCCTCCCAATCCTAAGTGGGCTCCAGCCCACTTTTTTGTTTGTAAATCAGGTGATGGGTGGTCTGTGGGGCGAAAAGAGGGGCAGGGTCTTGGCGCTGTGCGCCGCGACGAGGTGATGGAGCGGGTTCGAGAGATCGCGTTGCCGGTTGTGCGTGCATTAGGACTTGAGTTGGTAGATATCGAACGCCACGGGTCTGGACCGCGCAGTCTGTTTCGTGTGCTTATCGATAAGCCGGGCGGAGTCTTGCTTGATGATTGTGAGCAAGTGCATGTGTCCTTGGGGCATACTCTTGATGTCCGCGATCCGATTCCCCATGCCTATACATTAGAAGTTTCATCTCCTGGACTCGATCGTCCACTGAAGTCGAAGGAAGCCTACCTCCGCGTGGTCGGGCAGCCAATCACGGTGAAGCTGAGTACGCCGCAACACAAGCAGGGTCGGGTGAGGGGCGTGCTTCGTGAGGTGCAAGAAAGTGGCATTGTCGTTGCGGTCCCTCTGAATAAGGGGGAAGACCTGATACAGTTGGGATGGGACGTTATTGCTCTGTCCAAGTTAGACATTCTGCCTTAACCGTGGGCGACGCGCATTCCTTGGGGAATGAAGGCGGGTGCCGGTGGGGAGTAAGTGGGGCGCGCTATGAATCGTGAGTTGATTGCCGTCATCGACCAGATTGGACGTGAAAAAGGGATTGATAAGGCCAAGGTGATTGGCGCAGTGGAGGCCGCACTTCAGAGTGCTGCCAAAAAGCGATTTGGGCAGGGAGAAAATATTCAGGTGCAAATCGATTCGAAGACCGGTGAAATCTCGGTCATCTCCGTCAAGACCATTGTTGAAACCATCACCAATCCTAAAGCTGAGATTTCGATCTTGGAAGCACGAAAAGTCGATAGCGAGGCGGAAGTGGGCGATGAGATCGGGTCTGTCATTGAGATGGCTGATTTAGGACGGATTGCTGCGCAAACTGCCAAACAGGTGATTTTCCAAAAGGTTCGTGAGGCGGAGTGGGAGGCGGTGCAGCGGGAGTATGCGAATCGGCACGGAGATCTAGTCAACGGGATTATTATTGGCCAGGAACGCCGGAATTACATCGTGGATTTGGGGAAAACGGAAGCTGTGCTGCCCGCGCAAGAACAAATTCCGCGAGAAACCTACCGCCGGGGCGATCGCATTAAGGCTATGCTCCTAGAGGTCAGGCGGACGCCTAAGGATGTCCAGGTGGTGGTGTCGCGGACGCATCCGTTGTTTGTCGCCAAGTTATTTGCCATGGAAGTGCCTGAAATTACAGAAAAAATTGTGGAGATTAAAGGGATTGTTCGGGAGCCTGGGGACCGTACGAAGATTGCTGTCTCGTCCCGCGACAAGGCTGTGGATCCGGTGGGCGCATGCGTTGGTATCAAGGGGTCTCGCGTGCAAGGGGTGGTGCGAGAATTGCGTGGGGAGAAAATCGACATCATCGCCTGGACATCCGATCCGCGAGTTTTCATTGCTGAGGCGCTCAACCCCGCCAGCATTGAAAAAGTGGGTGTCGACGAAGAAAAGAAGTCGGCCCTGGTGGTCGTTGCAGACTCTCAGCTGTCGCTCGCCATTGGCAAGAATGGCCAAAATGTACGTCTGGCGGCGAAACTCACGGGATGGAAGATCGATATCATCAGTGCCAGTGAGTATGAGAAAGAAAAATCGCAACGAGACAGGGAAATAAAGGCGGCATTGGTTGAGGAGTCCGATGCGGTTCAGCGAGCCGACCAGGAAGCAGCGAGATTGCGCGAAGAGATCCGAGAGGAAGCTACCGCTCAGCAACAGAGCGGCGGATAATATGGGCAGAAGGTTCTGCTGATTCTGACGCCAGGGCGTTGAAGTAGGAAGGTCTATGAGGGTCTACGAGCTCGCTAAAAAGCTCGGTATCGAGAACAAGGAGCTCATTCCGGAGCTTAAACGGTTGGGTATTACCGTCACCTCGCATAGTAGTGCATTGGATGACGAGGCGGTGGAGAAGGTGGTGGCCAATATTGTCCCCAAGGTCAGCCAAGGGCGAAATGTGGCGTCAGTACCTGGGGTAGGCGAGGTCGCAAAATTGCCAAAGCCAGCCGGGGTAAAGGCTTCAGCTCACCCAGTGGAGGAGCCACCGAAGGTTGATAAAAAGCGTATTCTCATCAAGCGGAAAAAGACCGACGAGGAACTCGCGCAAGAAGCTGCTGATGCGGCTGCAGCGGTCTTCTCGTCGGCTGAGTCGGCGACACTATCTACGCTCGATATGCCATCGGCACCTGGAGTTGCTGAGCCTCTGGCGCTGCCGGATGACGGTCTTGGTGTGGCAACGACGACAGCCCCAATATTCCCTGCTAGTCAGGCTGTAATGGAGGGATTGAGTGCCGGTGGTGCCAAGACTCCTCCATCTCCACTGCATGTGGGGGAAAGTCCGGTTGCAAAGAGTGCTCTAGGGGGTATTATTTCAACTGCCGCTCATAAGGTAGGGTTGGGCGGGGAGATTCCTCAGGCCGACAAGAAGAAAATCGGACCGCTCGGTACCTCGGTGGTAGATGCGGGGAGTGAGAAAGGGAAACGTGCGAAAAAATCCACGCGGGATCGTGAAGCAGAGCCTGTGCGGCGCGAAGATGCCACTCGGTGGGAAGATCTGCGAACGATTCCTGTCCATCGCCGTGAAGATCGTGGTCGCCATGCGCAGCCTCTGGCTGTTACGACCGAGACGACCAAGCCACGCAGGAAGCTTATCAAGCTGCCTGCAGGTGTGACGGTCAAGGAGTTTGCCGAACTCGTCGGACAGCGTCCCGCTGACGTTCTTCGAAAACTTATGGATATGGGCCAGTTACTGACATTTAACCATCCGATCAGTTCGGATGCCGCGCAATTGATTGCGGAATCCTATGGTGTGAAAATCGAGGTGTCGACGGAGAAGCAAGGGGAAGACCTTCTTGAGGCGGTGGTAGAATCGTCCAGGGAGGAACACTTGCAGTCGCGTCCTCCCGTTGTCACGATTATGGGGCACGTTGATCACGGCAAAACGTCGCTTCTGGATGCGATCCGCGAGACACGTGTGACGGAGCAGGAGGCGGGCGGTATTACGCAGCATATCGGCGCATATACCGTGTCCGTGCATGGCAAGCAGGTGACGTTTCTGGATACTCCTGGCCATGAAGCCTTTACGGCTATGCGGGCGCGCGGGGCGAAGATTACGGATCTTGTCATCCTGGTCGTGGCTGCTGACGATGGTGTGATGCCGCAAACGATCGAAGCCATCAATCATGCGAAAGCTGCAAATGTGCCCATTATTGTGGCGGTTAATAAAATGGACAAGCCTGGGGCTAATTCTGAGCGTGTGAAGAACTCGCTGACGGAATACGGATTGATTCCTGAGTCCTGGGGCGGAGAGACGATTTTCGTTGAGGTTTCGGCAAAGCAAAAAACTGGATTAGATACTTTATTGGAAATGATTTTGCTGCAAGCCGAAGTCTTAGAGCTGCAAGCCGATCCGCATCGCTTGGCTAAGGCGATTGTGATTGAGGCAAAACTTGATCGTGGGCGAGGACCTGTGGCAACGGTGCTTGTTCAGAGCGGTATCTTGCGAGTGGGTGATGCCTTTGTTGTTGGAAGCTTCAGTGGCCGTGTTCGGGCTCTTGTGACTGATCGTGGAGCAAAGGTTCAGGAAGCAGGGGCCTCTATGCCGGTTGAGGTGTTTGGGCTCCCTGGTGTCCCAGGGGCCGGCGATCCTTTTGTCGTTTGCCCGAACGAGCGAGTGGCTCGGGAAGTCGCTGAATCCAGGATGCAAAAGCAGCGCCAGTCAGAATTGACGGCTGGGGGGGCTCGTGTAAGTCTTGATGATCTTTATGCCCGGATCAAGCAAGGCGACATCAAGGAGCTTGCGGTTGTGATTAAGGCTGATGTGCAGGGGTCAGCGGAAGCCGTTGCCGATTCGATAGCGAAGCTGTCGGCCGATGCGGTAAAGCTGCGTGTGATCCATCGCGGAGTTGGAGGCATTACGGAGACCGATGTCCTGTTAGCCTCAGCCTCTGGAGCCATTATAATTGGATTCAATGTTCGACCTGAGCCGAAAGCGGCAGCGCTAGCCGAGCGAGAAGGGGTCGATATCCGATCCTATTCCATCATTTACAATGCCATTGAAGATATCAGGGCGGCGATGGAAGGCTTGCTTGATCCGACACTGAAGGAGCGCGTGCTGGGACGGGCTGAAGTTCGACAGGTGTTTAGTATCCCCAAGGCCGGAACGATCGCGGGCTGTTACGTGTTAGACGGCATGATTAGCCGTTCCAATACGCAAGCGAGAGTGGTGCGAGACAATGTGACCGTCTATGAGGGAAAGCTGGGATCTCTCCGGCGATTTAAGGATGATGCGCGGGAGGTTCAGCAGGGGTACGAGTGCGGAATGAGCATCGAGAATTTTGGTGACCTCAAGCCTGGTGACGTGATTGAAGTGTATACGTTCGATCGTATTGCTGCGAAGCTCTGATCCCTTCGAAGCTGGAAACCTTGTTCGGTACGATCTGCGATGATCGTCGGTTTGTGTACAATCGAGCTCTACATCCCTGACGGGCACTCTTTGAAGGCCAAACGACAGGTGTTGCTGAGTTTGAAAGACCGTCTCCGGGGCAAATTTAATGTGTCCGTGGCGGAAGTGGGCGAACACGACCTCTGGCAGAAGGCTGTTATTGGCGTGGCGTGCGTGGCTAATGAGCAGAATTATGCGAATCAAGTGCTTGATCAGGTGATGAACCTCGTGCGCTCAGTTTCGGCTATTGAAGTCGTGCGCTATCAGCTCGAGTTTGTATGATTGTTTGTGCGATGGCAACGCCATGGGAAAACCAACGTTCAAGCGGGCGCTACGGGTGGCGGATCGAATCCGTGTGGAACTGGCGGATATCATCAGGCGAAAAACAAAAGATCCACGGATTCATCAACTGATCATCACGGACGTTCAGGTTGCGAGTGATTTGCGCTATGCCAAGATATTCTTTACAACCCTACCAGGCGGTCCAGAGGATGCGGATATGCTAGTGGGTCTGTCTAGTGCCACTGGGTTTATCCGGGGAGAACTTGGACGACGTCTAGAGCTTCGCTATGTTCCTGAGCTGATCTTCCAACGCGATATCATTGGGCAACAGGGCGAGCGCTTACTGTCTTTGCTCGAAGAGCTCAATCCTGCGGGCTCGGAAGTGGTTGAACCGCCCTTGGATGTGCCGAACTCTTCCCAACTATGATGCCGGTCTTGCCGGAAGTGGAACCCATGAGTCTTTTGAATGAGACAACCACTTCTTCGTGTGACGGCGTAGTTGTCGTGGACAAGCCGTCTGGCTGGACGTCTCATGATGTCGTAGCGAAGGTGCGAGGGCTGCTCTGTCAACGTCGAATTGGTCATGCTGGGACGCTTGATCCTGACGCTACAGGGGTCTTGCCGTTGCTAATTGGCCGAGGGACAAGAGTGGCGGAGTATCTGGTTGAGTGGGATAAGGAATATGAGGCGGTGCTCCGATTAGGAGTCTCCACGGATACGCAGGATGCAACTGGAGCGGTGTTGAGTACGAAGCCACTCGACGGCTTAGGCGTTGCACAGGTCGAGAAGGTCATTGCTCAATTCGCCGGAGTGCAACAGCAGGTGCCTCCGATGTATTCTGCTGTGAAGATCGGTGGGGTTCCACTCTACAAAGCTGCGCGCGCAGGTCGGGTGGTCGAGCGGCAAGCGAGAACGGTGACCTTTCATCGGATTGAGATCACCGATTGTACCTTGCCCCACGTTCGCATGTGTGTGACGTGTTCGAAAGGGACTTACATTCGAACGCTCTGTGCAGATATCGGTGAGGCACTTGGGGTTGGTGGGCATTTGGCGTCACTCCGACGAACGAGGGTTGGACCATTTGGTGTTGATCAGGCGGTTTCGCTTGAGGATGTTGCGATGCGAGCGGCTGAAGGTACGGTGAGTGGGGTGGTGTGGTCGATCGATCAGGTCTTGCGGGATTTGCCAACCTTGGTGGTCCCCGAGAGCGTGGCCAACCGCGTGGTACATGGGGCTCCTATTGCAATGGCAGATGGCACGTGGGAGTGGGGCAAGGGGGCGGATCGTCCACAGCGCACGGTTCGTATCAAAAATGATCAAGGGGTGTTATTGGCGCTGGGAGAGATCGCTCCACCGTCTCTTACAGGGCCACACGTTGGTAGTGGACGAAACGGGCAGGCAATCAGAATTCACAAAGTGTTGGTTGAGACACAGTAGCATTCAGTATGTTTATGTTAAGGAGGGTGTGAGATGGGACTGACGAAGGAAGCCAAGCAGGAAGTCATTACGTTAGCACGGCGGCACGAGACGGACAGCGGATCGCCGGAGGTTCAAATTTCGATCTTGACGAATCGGATTACCTATCTGACTGAACATTTCAAGTTACACAAGAAAGATAATCACTCGCGTCGCGGCCTTTTAACATTAGTTGGCCGTCGTCGTCGGTTGTTGGCCTATTTACGTGGCATCGACGAAGCTCGATATCGCGCCATACTTGAGCGTTTAAATATTCGGAAGTAAGCTCGCTGGCCCGTAGGGCCAGGAGGGTCGTGGTTCGAATTTGCCGCCACAGGTGCACACCGAGATGGGCTGGCTGCGGGACGGAAGTCCTCTGCCAGCCCATCTCCGTGGACATCTGTGGGGCCTTATCTCACAGAGGAGTGTGTAGCTATGGTGCACACGGTTGAAGTTATTATTGCGGGGAAACCGCTTCGCTTGGAAACCGGGCGAATGGCGAAACAGGCGGATGGAGCAGTGCTTGTCACTTATGGTGACACCATGGTGCTCGCCACTGCCGTCGCGTCGCAAACTGCTAAGCCTGGGATCGATTTTCTTCCCTTGACCGTGGACTATCAAGAAAAGGCCTATGCGGCCGGGAAAATTCCCGGGGGTTATTTCAAGCGTGAAGCGCGTCCATCTGAAAAGGAAGTGTTGACCAGCCGTCTGATCGATCGACCGATGCGGCCGCTATTTCCTGATGGGTATTATTTTGAGACGCAAGTCATCACCGCGGTATTGTCAGCCGACCAGAGCGGTTCTTCCGATGTTCTTGGGATCATCGGCGCTTCTGCCGCGTTAACTATTTCCAACATTCCGTTTAATGGCCCAATTGCAGGGATCAAGATTGGTCGTGTCGATGGCCAGTTTGTGGTCAATCCCGACATGGAAGCGGTGGAGAAGAGCGATCTGCACTTGGTTGTGGCAGGGACGGCCGATGCGGTGATGATGGTGGAAGCTGGGGCCAATGAGTTACCTGAATCCACCATGCTAGAAGCGATTGAGCTTGCACATGCGGAGATCAAGAAGATCGTTGCTAAGATTCTCGAATTGCGGGCACTGGCCGGTCAACCCAAGCGGGAAGTGAAGACCGAGAAAATTGATCCGGCCCTTGTTGCACAGGTGAAGGAGCGGGTCGCTGGTCAGATTCGTGAGGCTATCCTGATTCCGAATAAGTCGGCGCGTCAGGATCGGATGAGTCAAGTCCTCAAGGAGACCATTGAGGCGTTGAAATCTGCAGATGATCCTAATCGTGAACGGCATATCAAGCTGTCTTTCCACTCGTTGGAGTATACCGAAGTTCGAGAAATGATTCTTGAAAAAGGCGTGCGGGCGGATGGTCGAGGTCCGACCGATATTCGTTCGATCACCTGTGAAGTGGGGATTCTGCCGCGAACGCATGGTTCGGCCCTGTTCACGCGAGGGGAAACGCAAAGTTTGGCAGTAGCCACGCTTGGGACGAGCGAAGATGAGCAACGGATCGATGCGTTGGAGGGTGAGTATTTCAAGAATTTCATGCTCCATTACAACTTTCCTCCGTTCAGTGTCGGCGAAGCTCGGCCACTCCGTTCTCCCGGTCGCCGCGAAGTTGGACACGGAGCCTTAGCAGAGCGAGCCTTGCGGGCCGTTCTCCCGAGTAAGGAAGTGTTCCCGTATACGATTCGGATCGTGTCCGACGTGCTGGAATCAAACGGATCGTCCTCGATGGCCACTGTCTGTGGAGGGACCTTGGCTCTCATGGATGCTGGGGTGCCGATTAAGGAGCCTGTGGCAGGTATCGCGATGGGGCTCATCAAGGAAGGTTCCCGCGTCATGGTGCTTTCCGACATTCTGGGTCTTGAGGATCACCTTGGGGATATGGACTTCAAGGTGACGGGCACGAAGAATGGGGTCACTGCCCTTCAAATGGATATCAAAATCGGTGGGATCACGTCGGACTTGATGCGTCAGGCGTTGGATCAGGCAAAGAAGGGTCGGCTCCATATCCTTGGGAAGATGCTTGAGGCTCTGGCGATTCCTCGTGAGAATTTATCGCCGTTTGCCCCACGGATTTTCACGATGAAGATCAAGCAAGACAAGATTCGGGATGTCATCGGGCCAGGTGGGAAAGTCATTCGTAGCATCATTGCTGAGTGCGGGGTCAAGATTAATGTGGATGACACGGGGGCGATCTCTATCGCGTCGCTGGATGAAGTTTCCGCGAAAAAAGCCATGGATATGATCAGTAGCCTGACCGAAGAGGTGGAGGTTGGTCGGCTGTATATGGGGACAGTCAAGAAGATCATGGATTTTGGCGCCTTTGTGGAGATTTTGCCGAACCTCGATGGGTTGGTGCATATTTCTCAGTTGGCGCATCATCGGGTTCAGGTCGTATCCGATGAAGTTAAGGAGGGGGATCGGTTCCTGGTGAAAGTTCTCGAGATCGACAAGCAAGGTAAAATTCGGTTGAGCCGAAAAGAGGCGATGCCGGAGCCTGGGGTTGCCCCAGCTCAAGAGACGGCCTCGAACTAACGCACGCGTGTATAAAAAAGTTCACCTCGATAACGGCCTCCGTGTAGTCATGGAGCGCATCCCAACCCTCCGGTCCGTCACGCTCGGTGTGTGGGTCAATGTTGGATCCCGCGACGAGCAGATTGGACAGGAGGGGACCTCGCATTTTCTCGAACATATGTTCTTCAAAGGGACGAGGAGCCGCTCAGCCAGTCAGATTTCTAAGGAAATCGATGCGCTGGGCGGTGAGATGAACGCGTTCACAACGCGCGAAACCACGACATTTTATGTAAAGGTTCTTGATCAGGAGCTCCCTGAAGCCATCAAGTTGCTAGCCGACCTCTTTCATCAATCTCGGTTCGATGCGAAAGAGCTGGAGAAGGAAAAACAGGTCGTACTTGAAGAAATTCGCATGGTGCAGGACGATGCGGAGGATTTGGTTCAGGACCTGCACGCAGCGCACATCTTGGGAAAGCATCCGTTGGGTCGTCCGATTCTCGGGAAACCGTCCATTATTCGTGGTCTCACAAGGAACGATCTGGTCCGCTACGTACAGCACCATTACGACTCCCAGAGTACGGTTATTGCTGTGGCTGGAAATTTTGAGATGGCACCCACGATCAAATTACTCAACACCGCTTTTGGCCGTGGGCCCAAAGGCCCGGTACAGAGCATGCGTCGCGTGCCGCCCTCTATCCACAGCGGCCTGGTGGTGAAGCAGAAAAAGCTTGAGCAGGTGCATGTGTGTTTTGGTTTGCCCGGTGTCACAGCCGCGGATCCTCAACGGTATGCAGCCCATCTTGCGAATGCCGTGCTCGGGGGGAGCGTGAGCTCGCGGCTTTTTCAAGAAATTCGTGAAAAACGTGGACTGGCCTATTCGATCTATTCCTATCTGTCTACGTTCTCGGATGTGGGTTTACTTACGGTCTATGCGGCCACACGCGCTCAAGAAGTGGTGCGCGTGGTGGACCTTGTTCGGCGAGAGTTGAAGCGGATGTCTCGTCAAGGGGTTGAGGTGGAGGAATTAGCCAGGGCAAAAAATCAGTTAAAAGGTGGGTTGATGCTTGGGCTGGAAAGTTCCCACAGTCGGATGAGTAAGTTGGCCAAAGACGAATTCCACTACGGTAGACATTCATCCCTCGCGGAGATTGCTGAGTCGGTTGATCGGATTAGTTGTGATGAGGTATCTGCCGCATGTGAACGGATTTTTAATTGCAAGAATCTCGGAATTTCTGTTCTCGGACCTGTGAGTGGACACGCGCTCGCATCTATTGCGTGATCGATAGGAATGTAGCCACCGAAGTGTTTGCTTTTAAATGAGTTTTTAGAATTTGAATTTTTCAATGTTCTGTTTTGTATTGTCCTTGACAAGGTTAGAGTGATTGGGTACGATTGCCCCTTGTTTCAGGATTCAAGGGTAAATTGCACTAATTAAAAATGAAGAGTATTAATTAAGTTCACTGGGTCTTTGCGGTTCGAGGAAAGGGGGTGGCTGGTTCAATCTGGTGTGGTGACCCAAAGGTGTACGGGTAATCGGCTATGCTTCTGTCTTTTTAATGTTCTTATTTGGGGCTCAGATACACGGTACCAGTTATCATTCATGAAGGAGGTGAAGGTAATGAAGAGGGGAGTAATTATCACAGCAGTGGTTGGTTTGTTCGTGGCCAGCCTCTTCGCAACGGAATTTGCTAAGGCGGCTGATGCGCCAGCTGGTGGCGCTCCGATTATGAAGGGTGAACCCGTCACGACGCTGAAGGGTCGTGTGTGGTCGCAATGGGCGGACAATCCGGATGCGGAGTTGCTCTTTGGCATTCAGTATTGGAACACGGGTGAGCCAGGTTCAAGCTCGACGGGTTCCGGTCGTTCATCCTCTGATTTAGATGTTCTTCCACCAGATCCTTTGGTTGTCTGTTGCGCATGGGGCTTCACCGGTGGGACTGAGAAAAATAACTCTTATGCAGGGTGGTACCATGCCGCTCAGACCGTTCGTTTGAATGTGAAAGACAAAGCCCTCATGGACCAGATTATTAAGGCTTCCCAAGATTTGGTTGCGATGGAAGTAACCCTTGCTGGTCGGACCATTACTGGATTCAAGGTGCTCAAGGCTGAATAAGCCAATTGAATTTGTTCTGGATCGGTCATCAGGCGAAACGAACATAAACTGATTTTCTATTCTGAGGAGGGTGAACATATGAAAGTTCAGATGAAAGGGTGGCTGTCTGCTGCAGCAATATCCCTGGTTGTGGGCGTGTCCTCCACGGCGTTGGCTATTGAAGCTTTCCAAGAGCGGTTTGAATGGGGAGATCTGAGCAAGCCGACGACGTTGCAAGGGCGAGCGATTATTCTGGATCCTTACGATGAAGCGGTATGGATTAACGTGGCAGTGTTCGGTGGGAATGCCGAGAGTGGTCTTTTTTGGCAGAAGATCCATCCAGGCAAGAATCTCAAGTTCTATGCCGGAAGTGCAGATGTGTGGAATTCCTTGAAGTCTATGGCCCGCTCCCATTCAGGTCCAGCGGCCGCTAAGGAAGTTCCGCCGTCTTCACAGACCACTCTGGTAGAATTTGTGGTTCAAGAAACTGAGCAGAATCGCCGCGTGATCTCTTCTGTCAAGGCACTTCCTGAGAACGCTGGATCGACGGGAAGTCCACGCAGCATTCGGATGCTGAAGGAACCGGCTTGCCAGAGCGCAAAGAGTGAATTTGACAAGGATTGTTATGCTGCCAAGAAGGCCCTCAATACCACCCCAAAAGGGGAAGGGACTCTTCCGATGCAGTATGATGTGATGATCCCTGGTGGAAAAACCGTGGCAGGGCTGATTCCCTGGACGGCGGCCTACAACGAAGGCACTGCCCATCACTGATACGTTTCCCGAAAGGGATTAGGAGAAGAGGGTGTCTCGTAAGAGGCACCCTCTTCTTTTTGCCTGTCTATAGAGGGCAGTGAGTGAGGCGTCTACTTGTGGTGTGGGTGCTCGTGCTGTAATCGGAGCTGAAGATCGGCCAGACGATTCAAGGCTTCCAATGGGGTGAGAGAAAATAAGTCCATCTGTCGGACTTCGTCTAAAATCGGATGAGCCTTCGGAAGCTCATCTGCTGTAAGGTCAGAAAAGCGCAGTTCCGTTTGCTCACGAGCGTCTTCTCGTTCTAACTGCTCAAGAACCTCTTCGGCTCGATGAATGACCCAGGGAGGTAGCCCAGCGAGTCTTGCGACATGAATGCCATAGCTACGATCTGCCCCGCCCTCTACAATTTTTCGTAGGAAGACCACGGTTCCGTCTCGTTCTTTTACCGCAACGTGATAATTCCTGATGCCATCCCGCAATGTCGGCAATTGTGTCATTTCATGATAATGCGTAGCGAATAGGGTGCGAGCTCCGAGGCGCGTACGATCGTGAATGTATTCCGTGACCGCCCAGGCGATGCTCAGGCCATCGTAGGTGCTGGTCCCTCGGCCGATTTCATCAAGGAGGATCAAGCTCCGAGCGGTGGCGGAGTTCAGAATGTTGGCCGTTTCTATCATTTCAACCATGAACGTACTCTGCCCAGCCGCCAGATTGTCCGAAGCCCCGACCCTGGTAAAAATGCGATCGACCATGCCGATCCGGGCTTCTTTCGCTGGAACAAAGCTACCGATTTGAGCCATGAGCACAATTAGACCGACTTGGCGAAGATACGTGCTTTTGCCAGCCATATTTGGGCCAGTCAAAACCAATATACGGTGATCGTCAAGATTGAGCAGGGTATCGTTGGGAACGAAGCGATCCCCCACTAAGTGACGTTCGACGACAGGATGGCGCCCATCCAGAATCTCGATAGCGCCGCTTTTGGTGACGTCTGGCTTTATGTATCGGTGAGCCAAGGCGACTTCTGAGAAAGACAGGAGGACGTCGAGCGTGGCTACTTTCTGGGCCATAGCCAACAGTCTTGATGTCTGCGGGGCTAATGATGCTCGAAACTCTTCAAACCGCGCAGCCTCCAACGAAATGAGTCTCGTTTCTGCCCCGACCACTTGATCTTCCAGCCTCTTGAGTTCTGGCGTGGTAAAACGCTCGGCATTGGTGAGCGTCTGCTTTCGAATGTAGTGGGAAGGGGCTTTGGCGAGGCGGGTTTTGGTAATTTCGATGTAATACCCAAATACCTGGTTAAATCGAATCTTCAGAGAGTCGATGCCGGAGGCGGCTCGCTCTCGGGCTTCCAGCTCCAAAATCCAGGTACGTCCTTCTCGACAGGTTTTCCGCAACTCATCAATTTGCGGATCCCATCCATCCTTGAAGATGTCTCCTTCTCGGGTGGTCGGGGGGGCTTCCTGTCGAATGGCGTGATGAATGTTGCTCGCGACATCGGAGAGATCATCCCAACTCTGCAGCAGTTCGACGAGGAGATCGGTCGTACAGGTGCTCAGGTGGTGTTTTACTTTTGGTAAGACTTCAAGCGATCCGTGTAAGGCGTGAAGATCTCTGGGTGTCGCGACCTTCATGCCGATTCGAGACCCTAATCTGGGAAGATCGAGAATTTTGCCGAACAACTCCCGCAGCGCATGTCTCAGCTGAGGAGCCTTGCATAACTCCCCAACCGCATCCTGTCGATGTCGGATTGGGTCAACGTCAACCAGCGGTTGGGTGATCCACTCGCGGAGAAGTCGATGTCCCATGGGGGTGGCGGTTCGATCTAGGGTCGCCAACAATGTATGCGTGTCATGCTGCTGATCGGAACCCTGCGTGCACACCAATTCCAGGGTGGTCATCGTGGTGCAATCCATATGCATGGTGCTGCCATGAGTGCGATGTTGCAATCGGCTCAAATGGGCGAGGGAGGTCCCTGGCTGGGTCGCACGCAGATAGGACAAGATCGTTCCTGCGGCCAAGAGACCGGCAGTCAATTGATGACAGCCGAAGCCTTCGAGGGAAGCGACACGGAAATGCGCCAACAGTAACTGTTGCGCCCGACCTGCATCCAAGCTGTCCGCTTCCTTTATGAAACGCAGTCTGGCTCCGAGAGCGCGGAGGCGATCCGCGACGATGGTGGGCAGACTGTTAGGGACGAGCAACTCTTGCGGATCCACACGAGCGATTTCATCGGCAAGTTGAGACCCCTGGCCACTCTCGAATTCAGAGACCCAGAACACGCCGGTGGACAGCTCAGCGACACTGAGCGCGAACTGGCCTGCCGTTGTCTTCTGGGCCGACACGGCGACCGCGGCGACATAATTCGATTCTCGAGGCGAAAGCAGCTCCGGATCAATGAGCGTTCCAGGCGTATAGAGTCGGACCACTTCTCGCCGGACGAGGCCCTTGGCCAGCTGCGGATCCTCCACTTGCTCGCAGAGGGCGACGGATTTCCCGATTTTGAGCAGCTTGTCAATATACCCCATGGCTGCGTGGTAGGGGACGCCGCAGAGGGGCACGGGGTTCGCTCGATTTTTCTCGCGAGAGGTCAGGGTGATAGACAGCAGCCTGGAGGCTTCTTCCGCATCTTCGTAGAACATTTCGTAAAAGTCGCCGACTCGAAAAAACAGGATCGCGTCAGAGTGGGAGCGCTTGATGTCCCAGTACTGACGCATCAAGGGCGTCAGGTCTTGATCAGACATCGTCCTCCCCTTCTCCTGGTCGACCGCCTGATCCACGGGACGATCCATTGGCTGCACGGAGACTTTGTCGTAGGCGATCGAATTCCTGTTCTATTTCCTGGAGGGCTTTGGTCTTTTTTCGCAGAGCCATGCGTCCTTGAACCCATGCGGGGAAGAGCAGGATCGTTGCGACCAAGATTCCAACCACGAACGAGGTCAGGATCGGCTTGTAGACCGGCGTTGAGATTGATTTCAGACCGAAGAGGTAGTGTAGGGTTGTTTCTTCCTCTTGATTCTGAAGGAAAAATGTCAGGGACAGCAGTAGCAAAATGGCGACGAGAATAAGGCGGATCATGGGATGTCCTTGTGGCGTATCGGCTCCACGTTCCCGGTGTCATCGGTTGCGATGTAGCGTTGTTGCAGTTGTTGCACGATGGCACCAGACTGAGGCCCCAGGGCTTGGATGGTGACGGTTCGAGAGGTATTCCCGAAGTGTGCCAAGGTGATGCTGAGGTGGTCGGTCGGCAGCTCCTGAGCTGCCCGATCCGCCCACTCAATGGCCACGATGGCCGTCTCGTTCTCTTGATCCCACAGCCCAAGATGGCTGAGGTCTTGAGGCGCGATGCGGTATAGGTCTGCATGGACCAATGGGCGCTTTCCGGAATAGTGATGAATCAGGGAAAAGGTTGGGCTTCGAACCCCGGCTGGCGGAAGCCCTAAGCCTTCAGCTAATCCACGGATACAGGTGGTTTTCCCCGCTCCAAGGTCCCCATGCAACGCGAGAATCTCGCCGCCTTGTAGCAGGCAGGCCAAGGTGCGACCAAGAGCGAGTGTTTCTTCCACGGACGTCAATGTGTGGCGCCATATTATGGCAGAAGTCGGTGAGTGCATCAGAGACCTCGGTCTGGCGATGGGTGATAGGAAACAGTTGAGCTCTGGCGTGATTCCATCAGCTCCTGCAGCGCATGAGGGATGTGTTGAACCAGGTCTCCAGCCGTGAGCCCCGGTTGGCCCACCTGCTCTGCTGCTAGATCGCCGGCACGTCCATGGAGGAAGGTCCCAGCACAGGCGGCATCCCAGGTTGAAAGGCCTTGTGCCAGCAGCCCCGCCAGGAGCCCTGTGAGGACATCTCCTACCCCAGCGGTCGCCATTCCTGGATTTCCTGTCGAGCAGATGGTCAGCCGCCCATCGGGGTGCGCCACCACGGTGCGGGCGCCTTTCAAGATTAATACCACGCGATAGCGTGTCGCAAAAGCGCTTGCAACATTGAGACGGTCGGCGTTGATCTGCTGTGGTGACAATGATCCTTCCAGGCGAGCCATTTCTCCTGGATGCGGGGTGAGGATCAGTGGAGCCAGACAATCCCGTAACAGGTTGGCCCGTCCGGCGAGCGCGTTCAGGGCGTCGGCATCGAGCACGGTCGGTTTGTCGAGTTTCGGTAGAAGGGTCTGGACCAGTTCGACGGTTTCTGGATGTGTGCTGAGGCCTGGGCCGAGGGCAATCGCCGTGCGGTCGCGGATAAATCCTAACAGGCGGTCGAGTCCCGAGCGAGCAAACGTGCGTGCCGTGGTGTCGGGCACCGGATAGGTCATCACTTCAAGAAGTTTCGTTTCGACGATGTCGTTGAGACTCGAAGGAATAGCCAAGGTTACGAGTCCGGCTCCGGATCGAAGCGCGGCCTGGGAGGCGAGCGTTGCGGCGCCCGTTTTTCCAACCGATCCGGCAATGATGCCGACATGACCATACGTACCCTTGTGGGAGGAGAGGCGTCGTCGTGGAATGAGTGGGCGGACCGATGAAGCGGTGAGCAGGCTCAAGAGGCTCGGCGTTGCGTCGACGTAGGGTGGGGGAATGCCAATATCGACCACATGGATGGATCCGGCACAGTCAATGCCTGGACCGACAAACAGTCCGATCTTGGGAAGGCCAAACGTCACCGTCACAGAAGCGGTGACCGCAGATCCCATCACCACGCCAGTGTCCCCATGAATTCCCGAGGGGATGTCGACGGCCACGATCGGTCTGTGGGAGGCGTTCATGGCTTCGATCATTGCTTGATAGGCGTCGGTCACTGGCGCGGCGAGGCCTGTGCCCAGCAGGGCGTCGACAATGACATCGCAGGAGTTGAGGAGCGCGGCCGCTTGGGCTGGGTGTGGAGACACCACGACTGAGGACTTTCCCCTCGCTCGAACCAGCCGCTGGTACATCGTTTTGGCATCAGAAGACAGGGCCGACAGCGGTGCCATGAGCAAGACGCGGACGATGGCCTTCTGTTTTTTTAACAGCCTGGCGACGACAAGGCCATCCCCGCCATTATTGCCCTTCCCGCAGACGATACCGATGGTTTTGCCAGATAACGAGCCGTATCTCTGCGACATGACGTCGGCGACTCCGGTCCCCGCTCGCATCATAAGAGTAAGACTCGGGACCCTCCCCTCCCCAATCGTTCGGCTGTCAAGTGCTCGCATCTGTGCGGTGGTGACGAGTTTCATGGCCGTAGGCGGCTGTGAATGGATGGCGTGAGACGGCCAGGAGGCCATGCCCACGAAGGCGACGGGTTGAAATGTGCCAGGTGGCCTATTGGCACGTTCCCCCCAGAATGACTTGCGCAATGGCATAGTCTTTGTCGTGTGAAAGGCTCACCAAGATCTGCGTCGCTCCCATCTGGTTCATGAGTGTTTGTACTCTCCCGTGCACGGTGGCAATGGGTTGACCTGAGGGCGCGTTGACCACTTCAATGTCGCGCCAGGCAATGCCTCCAGACCAGCCGGTTCCCAAGGCTTTCAGCAACGCCTCCTTGACGGCAAACCGTCCAGCCAAGGAGGCGTAGGGGACCGAACGGGTCAAGCATTGGCGTTGCTCCGCATCGGTGAACAGGCGCTCAAGGAATCTGGACTCCCAACGCTCCAGCAACGACTGAATCCGTGGAATGTGGACGAGGTCAATGCCAATGCCGATAATGGTCATGAAGCAATGGGTGCTGCGTGTTAGGCGAGCAAGTCCTTCATCTCGCGGACGGCCTGTTGGAGTCCAACAAAGACGGCTCTGGCAATGATGCTGTGCCCAATATTGTACTCAACGATTTCCGGGATGTGGGTCAACCGTCGAATATTTCGATAATTTAGCCCATGCCCAGCATTGACGCCCATTCCCAGCTTGTAGGCAAATTTGGCTGTTTGGGCAATGGACTCAAGCTCTGACTCTTCGTCCTTCAGCATTTTGGCGTTGGCATAGCGGCCGGTGTGAATTTCGATATAGTCCGTTCCCACCTTATGCGAAGCTTTGACCTGCTCCAAGTCAGGATCGACAAACAGGCTGACGGGAATGCCTCCATCGTGCAGACGATCGATCACGGTCTTTATCCGGTCGCGCTGTCCAACGACATCAAGGCCACCTTCGGTTGTTAACTCCTGACGTCGTTCGGGCACGAGGGTCACGAGGTCGGGCTTAATGGTCAGGGCAATTTTCACCATTGCATCGTCGGCGGCCATCTCTAAATCCAACTTGCTATGGATACTTTCCCGGATCAGACGAAGATCGCGGTCCTGAATATGGCGGCGATCTTCCCGTAGATGGACAACCAGGCCATCCGCCCCGGCGAGTTCAACGAGTACCGCGGCAGCGATCGGCTCCGGGTCCTTGCCCCCCCTGGCCTGGCGAAGTGTGGCAACGTGGTCAATATTGACACCGAGTCTTGGCATGAAGTCCTCCTAGAAAATTCTAGAGCGATTATGGCAAAAAGGAGACACCCCGGCAAGCTGAAGATCCCCAGAAAGCCTGGGATTGTGTGCTCCGGGGCCCACTGGATAAAAATTGACTGCGACAGGGCCGTGAATTACAATGCACTTAATATGAATGCCCACCTCGGCCTTTAGTGATCAACACGCACACAAATTCAGGAGAGTGAGGGAAGCGTGGAGGAGTTTTACCGCCTAAAACGCCTTCCTCCCTACGTATTCGCCCAAGTCCAGAGTCTCAAGCTGGACGCGCGGCAACGGGGGGAAGACATTATAGACTTCGGAATGGGGAATCCGGATCAACCAACCCCGCCGCATATCGTTGAAAAAATGATTGAGGCCACGCGCGTTGCCCGGAACCATCGGTATTCCGCCTCAAAGGGGATCCCGAAGCTCCGCCATGCCATTACGTCCTGGTACAAGCGGAACTACGACGTTGACCTCGATCCAGAGTCGGAAGCTATCGTGACCATCGGGTCGAAAGAAGGATTGGCGCATCTGGCCCTGGCATTGATCGGGCCCGGTGATGTGGTCCTGACACCGACGCCGACCTATCCTATTCACATGTACAGCGTCATCATCGCTGGGGGAGAAGTTCGAGGCATCGAGCTACGGCAGGATAGTGATTTTTTTGAGGAGCTCACGCGTGTCTATCGGCAGACGCTGCCTCGACCAAAAATCCTGGTCCTCAATTTTCCGCACAATCCCACCACAGCCGTGGTGGACCTAGAGTTTTTTGCAAAGGTCGTCGCGTTCGCGAAAGAGCACGGAGTCATCGTGATTCATGACCTGGCCTATGCGGATATTGTCTTTGATGGCTATAAGGCGCCCAGTCTTCTCCAGGTTCCTGGGGCGAAAGATGTGGGGGTGGAGTTCTATACGCTGTCGAAGGCCTATAATATGCCGGGCTGGCGTGTGGGGTTCTGTGTGGGCAATAAAGATATCGTTGGCGCGTTGGGCAAGATCAAGAGCTACCTGGACTATGGGATTTTCCAGCCCATACAAATTGCGAGCATTATTGCGTTGAATGGTCCACAGGATTGCGTGAAAGAAACCATTTCGCGCTATCAACGCCGCCGCAATGTGCTGGTAGGAGGGCTCAATCGTATCGGGTGGGCTGTTGAGAAGCCGAAGGCGACGATGTTTGTGTGGGCACCTATCCCGCCGCCTTTCCGTGGCATGGGGTCTTTGGAATTTTCGAAGTTGTTATTGGAGAAGGCCAAAGTGGCAGTGTCTCCGGGCATTGGATTCGGTGAAGGTGGCGATGGGCATGTCCGGTTTGCCCTTGTGGAAAATGAGCATCGTACCCGCCAAGCGATTCAAGGGATTAAAAAGGCGTTGAAGCTTGAGGGAAGCGAAGAATGAAAACCCGTATTGGTGTCGGGATTATTGGGTTTGGAACGGTGGGCTCAGGGGTCGCGAAGGTATTGGCCCAGAATGCCGCGCTCATTCAGCGACGCGTCGGCGTGCCGGTTGAGTTGGTCCGAATCGCTGATTTGGACGTGACGCGTGATCGCGGCGTGACCGTGGCAGCTGGCGTGCTCACCACTGATGCCAACGAGGTGCTGAACGATCCCCGTGTCGATATCGTGGTTGAATTGATCGGGGGCTACGGCGCAGCGAAGCAGGTGATTCTGGATGCCATCGCCAAGGGCAAGCAGGTCGTGACCGCGAACAAGGCATTGCTGGCGGTGCATGGCGAGGAAATCTTCGATCTTGCCAATCGACATCGGGTGGACCTCGGCTTCGAAGCCAGTGTTGGGGGCGGCATTCCTATTATTCGCTCGCTCATGGAAGGGTTGGCCGCCAATACGATCCTGTCGATGTACGGCATTATCAACGGCACGTCCAACTATATCCTGAGTCGGATGACGAGCGAGGGGCAGTCCTTTGACACCGTCCTTGCCGAAGCCCAGCGAGCGGGCTATGCCGAATCGGATCCCACCTTTGATGTCGCAGGGATTGATTCAGCCCACAAGCTGGCGATTATGGTCAACCTGGCCTATGGCACGCCCGTCAAGATCCAGGATATTTATACGGAGGGGATTACCAGCATTACCCCCGTGGATATTGCGTATGCCAAGGCGTTCGGCTATACCATTAAGCTCTTGGCCATTGCGAAGTATTGCGAGGGTGAAATTGAGGCACGTGTTCACCCAACGATGATTCCCTCGACGTCCCCGGTGGCCCACGTCGAAGGTGTGTATAACGCCATTCAAGTGGTCGGCGATGCGGTCGGGGATATTGTCTTTTATGGCCAGGGGGCCGGATCGATGCCTACAGGCAGTGCCGTCGTGAGCGATGTGATCGCCATTGCCAGAAATTTACTGTTGAATGCCTCCGGGCGGGTTCCTGCCGCTTCGTTCCAGGCTGCGGAGCGTCGGCCACTTCGCATTAAGCCGATGGAGGCGATTGAGTCGCTCTACTACCTCCGGATGACCGTGGTGGATCAACCCAATGTGCTGTCGCAACTGGCAGGGGCGTTGGGCAATCACGGGATCAGTATCTCGTCCGTTCTGCAGCAGGGGCGGAAAGAGGGTCAGACGGTGTCGGTGGTGATCAAGACTCATACGTCGACGGAACGTGCGGTACAAGCTGCGTTACGGGAGATCAATGCCATGGCTTTCCTTTCCGAACCTACGACCTTGATCCGCGTCGAGGGCAGAGACGAGTGATGACGTGGGGTCGCGCAACGAAGAATTTTCTTCAATATAAAGGCATGATGGCATGATTCCGTGGAAAGGGCTCATAGAAGAATACCGGAAGTTTTTACCGGTCTCCGATCGGACCCCGATTGTCACGCTCTACGAGGGAAATACGCCTCTCGTCCCTGCAGCACGGTTGGCGAAACGCATTGCTCCCGGTATACAACTCTATCTCAAATACGAAGGCGCCAACCCGACGGGGTCCTTCAAGGATCGCGGGATGACCTTGGCGATCTCGAAGGCTGTGGAGGCGGGCGCCAGGGCGGTCATTTGCGCCTCGACCGGGAATACGTCGGCATCAGCCGCCGCTTATGGCATGCGCGCTGGGCTGGATGTCTATGTGTTGATTCCTGCGGGGAAGATTGCCTTGGGTAAATTGTCCCAAGCGATGATGCATCGGGCGACGGTCATTCAAATCGAAGGCAACTTCGATCAAGCGCTGACAATTGTGAAAGACCTTGCCAAGAGTGAAAGCTTAGAGTTGGTGAATTCCATCAACCCCTTCCGGATCGAGGGGCAGAAAACCGGGGCCATGGAAGTGTGCGATCAGCTCGGCGACGCACCGACGTATCATGTGTTGCCGGTCGGGAACGCCGGCAATATTACCGCCTACTGGAAGGGCTACCGCGAGTATCGCGAGGCGGGCCAGTCTAGTCAGCTTCCACGCATGATGGGATTTCAAGCCGCTGGAGCGGCGCCACTTGTGCTTGGGCATGTCGTCCAGGACCCACAGACGATTGCCACGGCCATTCGGATTGGGAACCCTGCCAGTTGGCAGGGGGCGGTGGATGCTGTCTCGCAATCGGCCGGAGCAATCGACTCCGTGACCGATGACGAAATTCTTCAGGCCTATCAGCTGGTGGCTGCCTTGGAAGGGGTATTTTGCGAACCCGCCTCGGCGGCATCTGTCGCAGGGGTGGTCAAGTTGCAGCAAGCTGGCCGATTCAATGACGGCGATGTCGTCGTCTGTACGTTGACTGGGCATGGGCTCAAGGATCCGGACACCGCTATCCATGTGGCGCAGCAGCCTGTGACCGTTAAGGCGGATCGCGATGCTGTCGCTCGAGCGCTGAATTCATCTAAAGGGAAATTATGAAGTATGTGATTGTTCATGCGGAGGGATTGGCGGGAGCGCCGGTTTCTGAACTCGGGGGGCGTACGGCTCTTCAGGCCGCCTCGACTCCCATGCTCGATACACTGGCCTCTCAGGGAGATGTGGGGACAGTCTCCTTTGCGGCTGAAGGATTGCGGGTAACTCGAGAAGCTGTGGCGTTGGCTTTGTTGGGGTATGACCCTCGGAAGCACCTCACCGGTCCTGCCGCATTTGAGGCCGCTAGCCTGGGTGTGGCGCTTGGGGAGCATGATGTCGCCTATCGATGTACTTTGGTGACCCTTCGTCCTGCTGGTTCCCCTCGCCCAGGAAGTATGGCCTATCCAGAAATCAAGAAGCTCAGTGCGCATTTGCTGTTGGAGGATGCCACGGCGGGGGGCATTACGAGCGATGAGGCACGGGAGTTTATTGATGCCATTAACGAACAGCTCGGCTCGGAAAGCGTGCAATTCTATCCTGGCAGCGCGCATCGCCATTTAATGGTGTGGGTGGGAGGGAAATCCAAAGCGACCTGCGTTGATCCGGCTCACGGGATTGGCAAGCCGATCGACAAACTGTTGCCCAGCGGTGATGGCGCAGACATTTTGAAGAATGTCATGGAGGCCAGTGCGATCCTGCTGAGCACCCATCCGCTGAACGATCCGCGATATGACTCTGGAGCGAAGCCTGTGAATTGTGTGTGGTTATGGGGGCAAGGGAAGGCCGTCAAGCTGCCGAAGTTCACGGAGCGGCAGGCGTTAAGCGGGGCGGTCATGGCTGAATGCGAGTTGCATCGCGGGGTGGGGGTGACGGCAGGTCTGGATGCTCCGCAAGTTGAGGAAACGGTCGGGTCCCATGAGGAGCGGTATGCGACCTTGTGTCGAATGGTCTTGGACGATGCGTCAAAGCGGGATTTCCTGTATGTCCATGTGCAGGTTGGTGATGGCTCCGAGGGGGGCGGTACGGTCAAGTCCATTGAGGCACTGGACCGGCTCCTGATCGGCCCATTGGTCGAACGTTTAAAGAAACAAGGGAATGGTCGTGTGCTCGTCGTGGCCGATCGTGTATGCGCCCCGGATGGGACGGTAGATGCCACGGGACCAATTCCGTATGTGCTCTGGGATGCCGCAGCTCCCAGTAGTGACGGCACCGGACGGCGGCTGACAGAGTCGGATGCGGTGGCTACGGCAGTCGTCCGTGAAGGGACCAAATTGTTCAATCGACTAGTCGCCAATAAGACGGCATAGGATTCATCACGACGCAAGGGTGCTCGGTTCGTCATGGCATTGATCGTTAAGAAATACGGCGGGACTTCTGTTGGGAGTATCGAACGCATCCACAACGTGGCTGCTCAAGTTCAGCTCGCGTATTCTCAAGGGAATCAAGTGGTGGTGGTGCTGTCCGCGATGAGCGGGGAGACGGACCGCTTAATTCGCTTGGCACAACAAATCACGATCACTCCGGACGATCGTGAAATGGATATGTTGTTATCTACGGGGGAGCGGGTCACGATTGCCCTGCTCGCGATGGATTTGCGGGCCCGTGGGATTAACGCGAAGTCCTTTACCGGTCGGCAAGTCGGAATTTTGACGAACAGTGCCCACACCAAGGCCAGGATCGCGAAGGTGACGGCTGACCGGTTGCGTGAGGCATTGGCACAAGGGATTGTGCCTGTCGTGGCTGGGTTTCAAGGCATCAATGAGGAGTCGGATGTCACCACGCTAGGACGGGGAGGCTCTGATCTTACGGCGGTGGCCCTCGCGGCCGCGCTGAAGGCTGATCGGTGTATCATTTATACCGATGTCGACGGTGTGTACACGGCCGATCCCAATATCGTGCCCTCGGCAAGACGCCTCGATTGTGTGTCTTACGAGGAAATGTTAGAGCTGGCGAGTCTTGGCGCGAAGGTATTGCAAAGCCGGTCCGTTGAATTTGCGGCCCGCTTTGGGGTGCCGGTCGAGGTGAGGTCCAGTTTCAAGGAAGGAAAGGGGACACTGGTGACAACTGAAGATGCAGACATGGAGCGAGTGTCAGTCTCCGGTGTAACCGGCGACCGCAATCAGGCCAAGATTACCGTCATTGGAGTTCCCGATCGTCCCGGCATCGCGGCGAAAGTATTCGGCCCTGTGGCCCAAGCGAATATCATTGTCGACATGATTATTCAAAATGTCGGGCAGGGTTCGCTCACCGATATTTCCTTTACCGTGCCCCGGGTCGATTTACCGAAAGCGGTCCCCTTGATCACCCAAGTGGCAAAAGGTATCGACGCAAAATCGGTTGAAGTGCTGGAGTCGATTGCCAAGGTGTCGCTGGTAGGGGTCGGGATGCGGTCCCACTCCGGTGTGGCTGCGAAGATGTTCGAGGTGCTCTCCCGCGAGGGCGTCAATATCATGATGATCAGCACGTCGGAGATCAAGATTTCCTGCGTGATTGATGAAAAGTATCTTGAACTCGCTATGCGTTCCCTGCATACCGCCTTCGAATTGGATAGGCCAAGCGGGTCATGACCGGTCGCCCTCGCCAAGGTCGTTCGGCGTCTTCACCGAAACGAGCTCACGCTAGTTTGTCTTTGCCTGCCCTCGCTCAGGCGGTCCGCACGGCGGTTCCTAAGCTTGAAGTGTACGACACCACGTTGCGTGATGGCGCGCAAGCCGAGGACGTGAGTTTCACGGTGGAAGACAAGGTCCGTGTGGCGCAAAAACTGGACGAGTTGGGGGTGCACTACATCGAAGGGGGATGGCCAGGAGCGAATCCGAAAGACATTGAATTTTTTCGTCTCATCAAAACGATTCCCCTCAAGCGGGCGACAGTGGTCGCCTTTGGGTCCACGCGGAAGGCGAGCAATCCGGTCGGCAAGGACCCTAACTTGCTGGCCCTCGTAGGGGCCGGCACCAGTGTGATCACCCTTTTTGGCAAAACCTGGAATCTCCACGTCACCGATGCCCTTGGCATCTCGTTAGCCAAGAACCTCGATATCATTTACGACTCGTTGGCCTATCTCAAGGAGAAGGGCCGACGGGTATTTTACGATGCCGAGCATTTCTTTGACGGGTATAAAGCCGACCCCGATTACGCACTGAAAACAATTCGTCACGCGGTGCAGGGTGGAGCCGAGCGGATTATTCTCTGCGATACCAATGGCGGGACCATGCCCTGGGAGATTCGAGATATTTGTCAGGTCGTCCGTCGTGAATGCCAGGTTCCCCTGGGGATTCACGCGCACAACGATACGGAAATGGCAGTGGCCAATTCCTTGATGGCGTTGGAGGCAGGGGTAATCCAAGTGCAGGGGACGATTAACGGCATCGGGGAGCGCTGTGGCAATGCGAACCTCTGCTCCATTCTGCCTAACCTTGAATTGAAGATGAAGCGAGAGACGCTCGGAGCGAAGCAGATGAAACGCCTCCGAGAGGTGTCACACTTTGTCACGGATGTGGCGAATCTCATGCCTGACAAGCATCAGCCGTATGTGGGTGATGCGGCGTTTGCGCACAAGGGAGGCGTGCACATCCATGCCGTGCAAAAAAACGCGTTAACCTATGAACATATTGATCCGGCGCTGGTGGGCAATCGTCAGCGGATGTTGATGTCTGACAATGCCGGCCGAAGCGGGCTCCTCAGTAAGATCGAAACCTTCGGGTTGACCTTGTCAAAGGACCACCCAAAGCTGCAGGAATTGCTGGGGGCGCTCAAGGACTTGGAGCATCGCGGCTATCAGTTCGAAGGCGCGGACGGCTCGTTGGAGATATTGACGCGCACCATGCTTGATCAGCATAAGCCATCGTTTGAGTTGGTGGGGTTTCGTGTCATCGTGGAGAAACGTCAGGCGGACGAAGCTCCGATCTCCGAGGCCACCATTATGGTGCGTGTAGGGAAGGAGATCGAGCATACCGCAGCGGTTGGCGCGGGGCCGGTGAACGCCTTGGATCATGCGCTCAGAAAAGCCCTTGAGAAGTTTTATCCCCAACTCCGAGAGGTGCGCTTATTGGATTACAAGGTGCGGGTGTTAGCCGCCAATCGAGGCACGGCGTCTCAAGTGCGAGTGCTCATCGAATCGGGAGATCAGAAAGAAAAGTGGACCACGGTTGGCGTGTCTGAGAACATCATGGAGGCGAGTTGGCAGGCCCTTGCTGATAGTATCGAGTATAAGTTGCTTCCGCGGTCTCGCTAGGTGTCGCGAGACTCTATTCTCGCGTTGGCACCGGAATTTCCTTGACACCGACGATAACCTTACGTAATTTATGAAAAATTCTTCTTCTACTGGGCGGTCGGCTATCAGTTTTGGAGGGGCGGTATGCGGAAGACAGATATTGCGAACGAGATCTATGAGAAGGTGGGGCTATCCAAAAAGGAGGCTTCGGATCTTGTGGAGCTTATCTTGAATCTGCTCAAGTCGGTTCTCCATCAAGGGGAAGCTGTGAAAATCGCCGGGTTTGGAAATTTTGTTGTGCGGAGTAAGGGGGCCAGAAAAGGACGAAACCCACGTACGGGGCAAGAGATCGGCATTACGCCTCGCCGTGTGGTGACTTTTCGCCCCAGTCAAGTATTTAAGAAGTTCGTCAACTCCTAGCGCCCTGACATCGACTCCTACACGTCGACGAATGAGGATCAGGAATGGCAGCCGAGCTCAGGCTGGGCACGAAAGTTTTTTACAAGATTGGAGAAGTGAGCGCGCTTACAAAGCTCCCAGCCTATGTGCTACGCTTCTGGGAGTCCGAGTTTTCATTTCTCAAGCCCAAGAAGAGTTCTGGACACCAACGACTCTATGTCCAGCGCGATGTTGAGACGGTGCTTGAAATCAAGCGGATGCTGTATGAAGAAGGGTATACTATCCCAGGATTGAAGAAGCTGTGGTCCAAGCGGATACGACCC
>CXWL01064861.1_pt1 | contig 41747 bp, 32 predicted proteins | sample 590931 | NCBI WGS metagenome assembly CXWL01 (sample SAMEA3498368, study PRJEB10139) | groundwater metagenome | biome: water well; material: biofilm material | place: Germany | collected 2015-04-27 | reverse complement strand
ACAACATGAATAACCCGGGCGGTTGCCCGGGGACTAAAACCTAGTCCCGGTTTGCACTGACAAGGGAGGCGCCAACAGCCACTCTAGCTGCGAGCGGCTGTGAATGCGATACGATGTGCAGAATAAATTCGAGAACTCGCGAGTATAAGCTCGATCGGGCAGGCGGTCAACCAGTTTACTTTCCGGAAAGGTGAACGCCGGGACCGCGCGCGCACCAGCCGGTGGCCGATGTCCTTCTCCCGAGACAACGAGTGTACGCCGCTTTTTGGCTGGAATTGTTTCAATTCGCCCGAAAGACCGGATAATAGGCGCCTTTGCTCCAATCCAGTTTCCCATGCAACAACTGCTGCGCCCCGCCAACCTTTACCTGCTGCTCACCTACCTGGCGCTGTCGGCCGTGCCCTTCGTGCCCATGCTGTTCGGCAAGCGGCTGGAGCGCCCGTGGCAAGTGCTGGGCATCGAATTCGTCGGCTGGGTGGCGGCGTGGGCGGTTTTCAAGCGGCCGGCCTGGCTCCACTGGCTGCTGCTGCCGGCCTTCCTCGCGCTGCCGACCGAAGTGTACTTGTTTACCTATTATGGACAAGGCATCTCGACCCACCATCTCGGCATCATCGCCGAGACGAGCCCGAGGGAAGCGATGGAGTTCCTGGGGCAGACGGTGTGGGCCATGCTGGCGGTGATGGCCGGCGCCGTGGCGTGGTGGGCGACCAGCCTGCGGGCGGCACGCAGCACGCGCGAGCTGGACTGGGCCGACTCGTCGCGCTGGGTTGTGCTGGGCGCGTTGGCGATTGGCGCTGCGACCTGGGCGTATGGCTACGAATTCGGGATTGCGGCAAAGCCGGCGACGCTGGCGGCCAAGCCGGCCGGGGCGTCGAAACCGGCGCCGTCCGGCGCCGCCGGCGCCTCGGTCGGCGCGGCCCACACCGGCCTGAAACTGCAGCCGCTGGCCAGCTGGGCCAGCTTGCCGTTCGAATTCGAAGCGTTCGCCCAATCCTGGCCCCTCGGCCTGATGGCGCGCGGGGTCGACTTCTACAAGGAGCGCAACTACCTGGCCGAGTTGGGCCGGCGCAGCGCCAGCTTCAAATTCGGCGCGCACCAGCCGGCGCCCGACGGCGCGCCGGAAACGGTGGTGCTGGTGCTGGGAGAATCGTCGCGTTTCGACCGCTGGAGCCTGAATGGCTACGCGCGCGACACCAACCCCCTGCTCAGCCGGGAAGCCAACCTGGTCACGCTGTCCGACGTCATCACCTCGGTATCGGCGACGCGGCTGTCGGTGCCGGTCATCATCTCGCGCAAGCCCGCGATGCAAAGCCTGAAGGATGGATTCTTCGAGAAATCGTTCATCAGCGCCTATAAGGAAGCCGGCTTCAAGACCTTCTGGCTGTCGAACCAGGTTTCGTTCGGCAAGTTCGACACCCCCGTTTCGGTATTCGCCAAGGAAGCGGATGTGATCGCCTTCCTCAACCTGGGCGGATTCACCGACAATTCGAATTTCGACCAGGTGCTGTTCGACCCGTTCAAGAATGCGGTGGCCGATCCGGCGCCGAAAAAGCTGATCGTGGTGCATTCGCTGGGCAGCCACTGGAACTACAGCCACCGGTATCCGAAGCAATTCGACAAATGGCAGCCGTCGCTGTACGGGGTCGACAAGCCGGTCTACACCGACACCAAAATCAAGCCGCTGCTCAACAACAGTTACGACAGCAGCATCTTGTATACGGACTGGTTCCTGGCCGAGCTGATCGGCAGCCTGAAGCAATCGCAGGGCAGCACCTCGATGCTGTATGTGTCCGACCATGGGCAGACGCTGTACGACAAGAGCTGCAAGCTGGCCTTCCATGGCCACAACACCAAGTACGAATTCCACGTGCCCGCGTTCGTCTGGTATTCCGACCAGTACCAGGCGCGTTACCCAGGCAAGGTCGAGCAGCTCGGCCGCCACCGGCGCGCGCGACTGGCGACCGAAAACATGTTCCACACCTTGCTCGACCTGGGCGACATCCGTTATGGGGGCGAGCAGCTCGAGTGGAGCTTCCTCAACAGGCAGTTCAAGCAGCACAAGCGCTACGTCGACAGCTACGGCTGGACCAACTACGACAACGCCCTCATCAAGGGCGACTGCAAGGAAGTGATCGACAAGGGCAAGCCGCTCAAGCAGGAAAAATGAGCGGCCCTGCGCGTGGGCGCGCTCAGCTCAGTTACGCGCCACGCACGTCAACAGCGCTTGCGGCTGCGCGGTTGCGCCGGGCTGTCCGCTGCCGCACGGGGCGGCCTGGTCGCCACCGGACATCATTGCCCGCAGATAGCCGGGATCGAGCAGCTTGACCATCCGGCCGCTGATCGACACCGCGCCCTGCGCATTGAAGCGCGCGATCAATCTGCTGACGCTTTCCCCCGTGGTGCCCAGGTAGCCGCCGATATCGCCGCGCGACATTCCCAGCCGAAACGACTTGTCCGAATAGCCGAGCCGCGCATACTTCTCCCCAAGCTTGAGCAGGAAACTGGCAAAACGTTCGTCGAGCGACGCGCTCGACAGCAGGAAAGAGCGGGCGTATTCAGCGGCGAGGGCGGCGCTCATGGATTGCAGAAATTGCCGCTGGATAGTCGGCTCCACACTCATCAGGCTGGCGATCGCCGCGAACGGGATTTCGCACACTTCGCTGTCCTCCAGCGCCATCAAGCGAAACTGGTGGCGCCCGGTCGCAATGCCATCGAGGCCGACCAGGTCGCCCGCCATGTGGAAGCCTGCCACGCGTTGCTCCCCGAAATGGTCGCCGCCGATCAGCTTGAACTGGCCAAAGCGTATTGCATACAGCATTCCCATCCGGTCTTGCTGGCGATACAGGCTTGAATGGCGTGCGATTCGGCGCCGCCCGGTCACCAGCCGCTCAAACAGCTGGGTTTCCCGCTGGTTGAAATTACCAGGCAGGCAGTTCTGCTGCTGAGGGCAGGTAGAACAGGTGTCGCGGGGCGCGATTTCTTCCTTCGGCACCGTTGCATCCGAAAACAATATGTGAGGTCTGGTACTCATGACGGTCTCGATTGCAAAAAAATAGCGTGAACGATCAACAGGGGCGCGATTGCTTAAATGAGTCCCTCCTCCATCGCATAGCGGGTCAATTCCGCATTGTTCGCGGCCCCGAGCTTTTCAAGGATGCGGGTGCGATAAGTCGAAATCGTCTTCGGGCTCAGGAACAGCGCCGTGCCGATCGTGGTGACGGAATCGCCGGCGGCGAGCCGCAACAACACTTCCAGTTCGCGCTTGGAAAGTCCCTCATGGCCAGCCATGCCGCCCGACTGAAGTTGGGTCACCAGCCTTTCGCCGAGCGCCGCGGTGAAATATTTTCCGCCGGTCGCCACCTTGCGCACCGCGACAATCAGTCGCGCGATGGAAACGTCTTTGGTCAGGTAGCCCGCCGCGCCATTTTTCAGTGCACGGATCGCGTAGGTCTCTTCCGGATGCGCACTCAGCATAAGAACCGCGACATGCGGGTGCCGCGCCCGCACCGAGCGCAACAGGTCCAGGCCGCTGCGGTCCGGCAGGCTGATGTCGGCGATGACGATGTCCACGCTGCGGATGGCGAGCAAGTCCATGGCCTGCGCCACCGCTCCGGCCTCGCAGGCGACCTCGATACCGGCGTCCGTTTCCAGCATCAGCCGAATCCCGCCGCGGGCGATCGCGTGGTCGTCGACCAGCATGACCCGGATCGCTTCACTCGCCATCGCCGTTCTCCGCGGGCAGCGGCAGCGTCAGCCGCACCTGGGTACCCGCGTCGGACTCCGAGTGCAGCGCGAGTTCGCCTTCCAGCGCGCGCGCGCGCTCACGCATGCCCCGGATGCCAAGCGCGCAGTTCATGTCTTGCCGGTCAGCGCCGATGCCGACCCCGTCGTCGCGTACGGTCACGCTCAGCGCATCGGCGCTGCGGGTGGCGCTGACTACCAGTTCCCAGGCGCACGCGTGGCGTTCGACGTTCGTCAATGCCTGCTGGACGATGCGGTAAATCGCCAGTTCACGCTCGCTGCCCAGGCGCGACGCCGCCACGGCCTCGTCGACCCGTAATTCACAGCGCATGTTGGTGCGCCTGGCCAACTTGCTGACATGCCAATCGAGTGCGCCCCATAGGCCCAACTGATCGAGGATTGCCGGCGGCGCGTCGGATGCCAGACAGCGCACCGCGTCAAATGCGGCTTCCGCCAGCGCCGCCGCGTCGGCCAGCAACGGGTCTGGCGTCAGGCCGGCGTGGACCGCCCGCTCGAGCGACACGGTCAGGCAGGCCTTCAAGCCGGTCAGCACGCCGCCGAGGTCGTCGTGCAACTGCTGCGCCAGGCGGCGCCGCGCCTGTTCGCCGGCATCGTGTCGAATGTTGCGGTCGTTAAACCGCCTTGGCTCCCCTGCCCCCCTGAAAACAATTGAGGTGTCGCGCGCGCGGCGAGCCGCCGCCGTTGGCGCGCCAGCCGGCGGCGGCCAGGCGACCAGGCCGAGCGGGGCGGTGAATGCGCCCACCACGGCCGCCGTCCACCAGGCGGTGGCGTCGCCAAAGTCAGGAGTTCCGTCAAGAAGAGTCGATTGCATCATTTTGGACACCCATTAGCATAATGAAAAGTTTTAACCGGTCAGCGTGCGTGCTCAGGCACCAGCTGCGGTCCCGGATTTCGACGCGGCGCAGCTTCGGGGGCCGGAGCGTCGAGCGCGTGGCCGGCCAGCCGATACTGGTTTCCGCCATGGCGCTTGGCGCGATACATTGCCTGGTCGGCGCAGATCAACAACGATTCGCGCGTGCTCCCGTGGTCGGGGTAAAACGCGATGCCCACACTGGCGCTCAGGGTGTGGCGCTCGGCGCCGATCGCCAGCGGCTCGGCGGCGAGCCTGACGATCTTCCGACCCAGGCGCTTTGCCACGCCGCGCCGTGCAATCGTCGGCAACAGGATCACGAATTCGTCGCCGCCGAAGCGGGCGACGGTGTCGCTGCAGCGCACCGCGCTTTGAAGCCGCGCGGCAACCGCTTGGATGACGGCATCGCCGATATGGTGTCCGTGGGTGTCGTTGATTGCCTTGAAACCGTCGAGGTCCACGAACAGCGTTGCCAATGCGCGACCGGTCCGCTGCGCTTCCCTGAGCGCGTGATCGAACAACTCCAGCAGATGCGCGCGGCACGCAAGGCCGGTCAGCATGTCCTGGCTGGCCAGCGTCCGTTCGTACTGCTGGGCAGCCTTTGTCTGGGTAATGTCGTGCAAGACCGAGACGAAATGCGTGACAACGCCGTACTGGTCGACGACGGGCGTCACAATTTCCTCGGTGACATAGGAACTGCCGTCCGGCCGCCAGCAGATTGCTTCTTGCCGCCAGGCTTCGCCATGCCCCAGCAGCGGATGGGCCGCCGAGCAATCGGATCCAGCCGATGTGCGTTCGCCATGCAGCAGCGCCAGGCTGGCGCCGACGACTTCCTCGCGGCGGTAACCGCTCATGCGCCGGAATGCCTCATTTGCCCACACGATGCGGTCGTGCATGTCGGCGATCAGGATGGCACTGCCGGCCAAATCGATGGCGCGGGCCAACAGCGGAAAATCAACCGCGTCATCCCCGGCGTTCGACAGGGCGTCAATCCATTGGGCACCTTGATTCATTTTCACTCCTTGCGGCTTTGCCGCGACAGGCACCAGGTCGAACAGATCGCCCGGCATTCGATTTCGTCCAGGACAATAAGTCCCAGCCTATTCAGGATGCATAGCGCTTCAGAGGAGTCAATATAATGAATCCGGCCGACTTTGTCTCGCTTCAAAATTGACAGCTATCAAAAATGAGACAAGCGTTCCGAAAAGTATCCACGGCGAAATTTTATATACTCGTAGTTAATATAAAAAATCGAGCTGGCGATGCGCTCTTCAGATAGAATTGCGCCGGCGCGAGCAAGATCAAGGGGCGCTGCGGTTTTTAATCTTCCGTCGTTCATTACTGCAAGTTAACACGATATTTTCCCTGATATATATATTTCTATCGTTTATTTTTATTCGCACATTCAAGTTTTTTGCATTATTTCAAGATTAACAATCTGAAAGAAATTTAAATTATTTGAATCAACTTTCCATCCTTATTTCATAATGTAAATACGTCCGCATTTTCGGTGCGGCGACGCAATCGCGTATGTTGCGCACCCAACCTTTCGCATCCCTGGCCGCGACGCTTGCGTGCTACGCTTATAGCAATTTTGAGCACGGAAGCGACAATGGGAAAACTGGTCCGCCTGCCGGCCATCGACATGCTGCGCGGCCTCGTGATCGTGCTGATGGCGCTCGACCACGTACGCGATTTCTTCGGCATCCATCCAATCAACCCGGAAGATGTCGCGCAGGCCGAGCCGGCCTGGTTCTGGACGCGCTGGATCACCCACCTGTGCGCCACCGTGTTCGTGCTGCTGGCCGGCAGTTCCGCCTTCCTGCGCGGCCAAGGCTCGGGCATACCGGCGCTGTCGCGCTACCTGGCCACCCGCGGCGCCATCTTGCTGGTGCTCGAAGCGACCTGGATCAGCTTCAGCTGGCAGTTCGGCTACCACGCCATGATCCTGCAGGTGCTGTGGGCGCTGGGCGCCGGCATGATCGCGCTGTCGCTGCTGGCATGGCTGCCGCGCCCCGCCATCGCGCTGGTCGCCGCGCTGCTGATCCTGCCGCATAACGCGCTCGACGGATGGCATCCGGGCGGCCTGCTGTGGCAGGCCTGGCACGCCGGCGGCTTTTATCCGCTCACCGCCAGCTTCGGCATCGCCTTCGTGTATCCGCTGATGCCGTGGCTGGGACTGATTGCGGCCGGCTATGCGATCGGCCCGGTGTTCCAGTGGGAGCGCGCGCGCCGCCAGCGTTTCCTGCTGGCCGCCGCCGGCCTGCTGATGCTGGCGTTCGTGGCGCTGCGCGCGACCAACCTGTACGGCGATCCGCATCCGTGGTCGCCGCAGGGCCGCGGCGCAATGGTCGACCTGATGGCGTTCGTGCGCGTCCACAAATACCCGCCGTCGCTGCTGTACCTGTGCGTTACCGGCAGCATCGGCCTGCTGCTGCTGGCAATGTTCGAGCGCATCAGGGAGGTCAAGCCGCTGGCGCTGTTCGGGCGCACGCCGATGTTCTTTTACGTCATCCACATCGCGCTGGCCCACTTCCTGGGCAAGCTCTACTTTCACGTGCGCTTCGGCGGCACGCCCGATTACGTGAACGGCGCACTGGTGATGCCGGCCGGCTACCAGCCATCGCTGGCGGTGGTGTACGCCGCCTGGGCCGGATTGCTGCTGATCATGTACGGCCTGACCGCGCTCTGGCTGCGCTGGCGCACGCGCGGCGCCGCGCGGCAGCCCGCGCTCGGCCCGGCGCGCTGACGGCCGAGCGGACACTGTCCGTACGCCGGACGGCTGCGGACAGCAGCTGCGCGCAAGAATACCCCGCCATATCAGTGACTTAGGCCTTGGCACGGATCATGCGTCTACGGTTGGCATCATTGCCACCGAAATTACCATGATCCGCGACACCTCATCCCAAGACGCCGTCATCACCGCCGCGCCCGCGCACACATTCAAGCGCCGCGCCATCTGGGCCGGCGCCGCCGTGATCGCCGTCGGCGCTTGCGCGATGCTGCTGTCGGCCTGGCGCGGCAGCGAACACTCGGTCAGCGCGGCGCGCCTGCGCATCGCCGAAGTCACCCGCGGCACCCTGGTGCGCGACGCTGCCGTCAACGGCCGGGTGGTCGCCGCCATCAGCCCTACCCTGTATTCCACCGCCCAGTCGACCGTCACCCTCACAACCAACGCGGGCGACACCGTCAAGCGCGGCGACGTGCTGGCGATCCTGGAATCGCCCGACCTGGCCGACGCCCTGAAACGCGAACAGTCGAGCTATTCGCAACTGGAAGCGGAAGTCGCGCGCCAGCAGATCCTGGCCAGGAAGCAGAAGCTGCTGGCCCAGCGCGAGGCCGACACCGCCGAAATCGACCGCCTGTCGGCCCAGCGCACGCTGGAACGCTACGAGAGCGTGGCGGCAGTGGGCATCATCGCCAAGATCGATTACCAGAAGGCCAGGGACGCGCTGAACTCGGCCCAGATCCGCGCCAGCCACGCCGCCAAGGCGGCCGCGCTGGAAGGCGACGACGTCGCGCTGGCGCTGAAGACCAAGGTGAATGAACTGGACCGCCAGCGCCTGTCGCTGGCCAACGCGCAGCGCCGCTTCAACGAACTGACCGTGCGCGCTCCGGTCGACGGCTTCGTCGGCACGCTGTCGGTGCAGAACCGCAGCGTGGTGGCGGCCAATACGCCCTTGATGACGCTGGTCGACCTGTCCAGGCTCGAAGTCGAACTGGAAGTGCCGGAGACCTACGTCGCCGACATGGGCCTCGGGATGACCGCCGAGATCCAGCTGGGCGACTCGCGCGCCACCGGCAAGCTGGCGGCGCTGTCGCCGGAGGTGGTGAAGAACCAGGTGCTGGCGCGCGTGCGCTTCGACGGCGAACAGCCGAAGGGCCTGCGCCAGAGCCAGCGCGTGAGCGCGCGCCTGCTGATCGAGGAGAAGCCGAACGTGGTGATGCTGCCGCGCGGCCCGTTCGTCGAAAGCGAAGGCGGACGCTTCGCCTACGTGATGCAGGACGGGATCGCGGTGCGCACGCCGATCCGGCTCGGCGCCACCAGCGTCTCGTCGGTGGAAATCCTGTCCGGCGTGAAGCCGGGCGACCAGGTTGTCATCGCGGGCACCGACGCCTTTGCGAACGCCGCGCGCGTCTCCATCAACAAATAACACCAACCCTGAAAGGACATCCCATGCTGCGCATGACCAATCTCTCCAAGGTGTACCGCACCCACATGATCGAAACGCACGCGCTGCGCGGCTTCGAGATCCAGGTCAGCCAGGGCGAGTTCGTCACCGTNNTGCTCGAGGAATTCACCGACGGCGAATACATCCTCGACGGCGTCAACGTCAAGGGCATGGACGACAACGCCCGTTCGCGCCTGCGCAACGAGAAGCTCGGCTTCATCTTCCAGGGCTTCAACCTGATCCCCGACCTGTCGCTGTTCGATAACGTCGACGTGCCGCTGCGCTACCGCGGCTTCAACGCCAAGGAACGCAAGGAGCGCATCGAGGACGCGCTGTCGAAGGTCGGCCTGGCCTCGCGCATGAAGCACTACCCGGCCGAACTGTCGGGCGGACAGCAGCAGCGCGTGGCGATCGCGCGCGCGCTGGCCGGCAGTCCGAAGCTGCTGCTGGCCGACGAGCCGACCGGCAACCTCGATACGCAAATGGCGCGCGGCGTGATGGAGCTGCTCGAGGAAATCAACGCCCAGGGCACCACGATCCTGATGGTGACCCACGATCCGGAACTGGCGGTGCGCTCGCAGCGCAACGTGCACATCATCGACGGCCAGGTGTCGGACCTGGTGCGCAAGGCGCCTTCGCTGTTCGACGCCAAAGCCGCCCATCACGGCGCGTAAGGAGCGAGCATGTTTTCCTACTACTTCATGCTCGGCCTGCGCAGCCTGCGCCGCAACCCGGCCCTGACCGCGCTGATGGTGCTGACGCTGGCGATCGGCGTGGCGGCCAGCGTGTCGACCCTGACCATCCTGCACGTCATGTCGAGCAATCCGATCCCGCAAAAGAGCGAGCGGCTGTTCGTACCGCTGGTCGACAACGGTCCGCTGGAAGGCTACAATCCGGCCGACCCCGGCGGCAGCAACGACCAGTTGAGCTACATCGACGTGCGGAATTTCCTCAAGGGCGGCCACGGCGAGCGCCGCACCGCGCTGTACGGTATTTCGGCGCCGATCGAGCCGGCCCGCCCGGACCTGCCGGTGATCGAGGCCCAGGGCATTGCGCCAAGCCGCGATTTTTTCGCGATGTTCGATGTACCTTTCCTGTACGGCCAGGCGTGGAGCGAAGCGGACGAGAAAGCCGGCGCCGACGTGGTGGTGCTGAGCCGCGCGATGGCGGAGAAGCTGTTCGGCGCGGTCAACCCGGTCGGCCAGCGCCTGCGCATGATGGGCCATGAATTCCAGGTGGTCGGCGTGCTGCGGACCTGGCAGCCGCTGCCGAAGTTCTACCGCCTGATCGGCGGCCCCGGGGCGTTCGGCCAGGAAGACGAGCTGATGATTCCGTTTGCGACCGCGATCCGGCACGAATCCGGCCACAACGGCAGCATGAGCTGCAGCGGGCGGCGCGATCCCGGCTGGCAAGGCCTGCTCGATTCGGAGTGCACCTGGCTTGGCTTTTTCTTCGAAACCAAGACCGGCGCCGAGCGCGCCGAGCTGCAGAATTATCTCGACAACTACGCCGACGACCAGCGCAAGCTGGGACGCCTGAAACGCAAGGCGCCGAACCGCCTGTTCGATGTCATGGAATGGCTCGAATACCGCAAGGTGGTCGGCAACGACAGCCGGCTGGCGGCGTGGCTGGCATTCGGCTTCCTGCTGCTTTGCCTGGTCAACACCATCGGCCTGCTGCTGGCCAAATTCTCGGTGCGAGCATCGGAGGTGGGCATCCGGCGCGCGCTGGGCGCCTCGCGCAAGGAGATCTTCCAGCAGTTCCTGACCGAGACCGCAGTGGTCGGCCTGGCCGGCGGCGGCCTCGGGCTGCTGCTGTCGTTCGGCGCGCTGGCGCTGATCGCCATGTCGTCGAAGCAGTTGTCGGTGGTGGCGCACATGGACTTCGCCATGCTGGGCCTGACCTTCTTCCTGTCGCTGCTGGCGGCGATGCTGGCCGGCCTGCTGCCGACCTGGCGCGCCTGCCAGGTGACGCCCGCCATCCAGCTCAAATCGCAATAGGGAGACATCATGGAATTCCGTCCTATCATGTCGACGCTGCTGCGCAGTAAAACCGGCGCCATTCTGGTGGCGCTGCAGGTCGCCATTAGCCTGGCGATCCTGGTCAACGCTCTGCACATCGTCAACCTGCGCCAGGCGGTGGCGGCGCGCGCCAGCGGCCTGGCCGACGAGAGCTCACTGCTGTACATCCAGGTGCGCAACCTGCGCAAGGCCGACCATAACGAGCAGATTGCGACCCAGAAGGCCGAAGCGGCCACCCTGCGCGCGGTGGCCGGGGTGAGCTCGGTGGCGTTCGCCAACCAAATGCCGATGTCGCACTCGGGCAGCACCAACAGCGTGGCCGCCGACCGCAAGCAGGTCAACCAGAGCGCCGCGTCGTCGTCCTACTTCAGCCCCGATTCGCTGGTCAAGACGTGGGGCCTGAGGCTGGTGGAAGGACGCGACTTCCGTTCCGACGAATTCATCGAAATCGATTTCAACACCGCCTCGGACGACGTGTTCCCGCCTTCGGTCATCATCACCCGCGCGCTGGGCGAGAAGGTCTGGCCAGGCGCCACCAGTTTCGTCGGCAAGACGCTGTATTTCGGCACCGGCGAAAAGGCCAACGGCGCGGCGGTGGTCGGCGTCATCGAACACCTGCAGTCGCAAAACGCCGAGGTGGGCGAATCGGGCGATTATTCGAGCATCTTGCCGGTGCGCGCGTCGCACGGCTTCGGCACCATCTATACCCTGCGCGCTGAAAGCGGCCAGCGCGAGCGCGTCATGAAGGAAGCCGAAGCGGCGCTGCGCCGCGCCGCCACGGGCCCGATGATCCTGAAAACCAAAACCGTCGACGACGACCGCAAGGAGCGCTACCGCGCCGACAAGGCCTTGTCGTGGATGCTGGTCACGGTCAGCGTGCTGCTGCTCTTGATTACCGCCAGCGGCATCGTCGGCATGGCCAGCCTGTGGGTCACCCAGCGCCGCAAGCAGATCGGGGTGCGGCGCGCGCTCGGTGCGCGCCGGGTCGACATCCTGCGCTATTTTCTGACCGAAAACTTCATCATCACCAGCGTCGGCGTGCTGGCGGGCGCGCTGCTGGCGATCGGCCTGAACCAACTGCTGGTGTCGAAGCTGGAGATGGCCAAGCTGCCGCTGCCTTACCTGTGGATCGGCGCCGGCCTGTTCTGGGCACTCGGCCTGTTCGCGGTGTACGGCCCGGCCTGGCGCGCCGCGACAATTTCGCCGGCCACCGCCACCCGCAGCGCCTGAAGTTGCCGCTGCAATGCTATGCTAACGCCATGCCTACAGTCCTGATAATTGACGACAACGCCGCCGTGGCAATCGCACTCGAAGTGCTGTTCTCGCTGCACGACATCGATGCGCTGCGCGCGGCCTCGCCGGCGCAAGGCCTGGCCTTGCTGGAGCGCTCGAATGTCGACCTGGTCATCCAGGACATGAACTTCAGCGCCGACACCACTTCGGGCGAGGAAGGCGCGAAGCTGTTCCGCCAGATCCGCAAGCGCCACCCGGATCTGCCGGTGATCCTGCTGACCGCCTGGACCCATCTCGACGCGGCGGTCGACCTGATCAAGTCCGGTGCGGCCGACTACCTGGCGAAGCCGTGGAACGACAACCGGCTGATCGCCACCGTCAGCAACCTGATCGAACTTGGCCAGGCCAACCGCGCACTTGCCCAGCGCGTGCAGCGCGAACGGCGCCAGCGGCGCGACCTCGAAGACGGTTTCGACTTGCGCGGCATGGTCTGGCAGGACCCGTCCACCGAACGCGTGCTGCACCTGGCCTGCCAGGTCGCGCGGGCCGACGTGCCGGTGCTGATCAGCGGGCCGAACGGCACCGGCAAGGAGCGCATCGCCGAGATCATCCAGGCCAATTCGTCGGTAGCAAACGGGCCGTTCGTGGTGCTCAACTGCGGCGCCCTGCCGTCGGAACTGATCGAAGCCGAACTGTTCGGCGCCGACGCCGGCGCCTACACCGGCGCCTCGAAAGCGCGCGAAGGAAAATTCGAGGCGGCCGACGGCGGCACCCTGTTCCTCGACGAGATCGGCAACCTGCCGCTGGCCGGCCAGATGAAACTGCTGCGGGTGCTCGAGACCGGCCGCTTCGAGCGGCTCGGCTCGAACCGCGAACGACAGGTGAAAGTGCGCGTCATCAGCGCGACCAATGCCGACCTGGCGGCGATGATCCGCGCCGGCACCTTCCGCGAAGACCTGTTCTACCGGCTTAACCTGATCGAGCTGCGCCTGGCGCCGCTGGCCGCGCGCCCGGGCGACATCCTGCCGCTGGCAGCCAGCTTCCTCGCCAAGGGCAAGAGCCTGCATGCGGGCGCCGAGGCGGCGCTGCTGGCGCATGGCTGGCCGGGCAATGTGCGCGAGCTGAAGAACGTCATGGCGCGCGCCAGCCTGCTGGCGTCGGGCGCGGTGATCGGCGCGGCCGAACTCGGCCTGCCGGCATGCGCCGCGCTTGCCGGCGAGGTCGAGCCGGACCGCGATGCGATCACGCTGGCACTGTCGCGCGCGAACGGCGTGGTGGCGCAGGCCGCGGCCGAACTCGGGCTGTCGCGCCAGGCGCTATACCGGCGCATGGAGCGGCTCGGCATCGCCCGTCCCGGATGAACGGCGCCGGGTCAAAAGGCATTCGCCTTTCGCTGGTCACGCGCTGGTCGGCGCTGGTCGCCACCTTGCTGGCGATGGGCATCCTGATCGCGCTCGGGCTCGACCATCTGATGCCGGACAGCCCGGGCACCGTGTTCGCCATCTGCCTGGTGTGCGTGGTGCCGATTTCGATCATCACCATGCGGGCCCAGATCCAGCCGATCCTGTCGCTGTTCCGCGCGCTGGAGGGCACCGTCACCAGCTACAAGGACGGCGACTTTTCGTTCAGCCTGCACTGGCAGCAGAACGACGAGCTGGCCGACCTGGTCGCCGCCCACAACGCGCTCGGCCACGAGCTGCGCGAACAGCGGCTCGACCTGATGCAGCGCGAACTGCTGCTCGACACCATGGTGCAGAACACGCCGGTGGCAATGCTGCTGGTGGCCGAAGGCGTCGGCGCCGCGCGCCCGATCGTGTACGCCAACCTGGCCGCGCGCCAGCTGCTCAACCAGGGACGCAAGCTGGAAGGCCACCAGCTCGGCGAGATCGTGCAGCAGTCCTTTGCGGCGCTGGGCGATGCGCTGGCGCGCGGCGGCGACGGCCTGTTCACCACCGGCGAGGGCGAGGACGAGGAGGTGTACCACCTGGCGCGCCGCAATTTCAGCCTGAACGGGCGGCGCCACGAACTGCTGCTGCTGCGCCAGCTGACGGTGGAGCTGCGGCGCCAGGAAGTACAGACCTGGAAAAAGGTGATCCGGGTGATCAGCCACGAATTGAACAATTCGCTGGCGCCGCTTACCTCGCTGGCGCACTCCGGCGCGGAGCTGGTGCGGCGCGGCCAGACCGAGCGCCTGCCGCAGATCCTCGAGACGATCGAGGAGCGCACCCGGCACCTGGAGAGCTTCATCCTCGGCTACGCGCGCTTCGCCAAGCTGCCGACCCCGCGCATCGAGGCCTGCGGCTGGGACGGATTCCTGGCGCAGCTGTCGTCGCAAGTGGCGTTCCGGCTGGCCGGCGCGGCGCCGCAGGAACCAGCCCTGATCGACCCGGCGCAGATGGAACAGGCGCTGCTGAATTTGCTCAAGAACGCGCACGAATCGGGCTCGCCGCCGGACCAGGTCGAGCTGCACATCAAGCGCTTGCTGGACGTGCTGCGGATCGAGGTGATGGACCGCGGCTCCGGCATGAACGAGGCGGTGCTGACCAACGCGCTGGTGCCGTTCTATTCGACCAAGCGCAGCGGCACCGGGCTGGGGCTGGCGCTGGCGCGCGAAATCGCCGAGGCGCACGGCGGCCGCATCCTGCTCGCCAACCGCGAAGGCGGCGGCCTGACCGTCACGCTGATCCTGCCGGCGCTGGTGCCGGCCTAGCCTGGCCGCTCGCGGCGCGATGCACCAGGCAAAGGCGTGGCGCGCCTGATGCCGGGACCGGGGCGGCCGGTCTGGTAAGATGGGCTTGCGCAGCCGATTCCCTCCGCCCGATGACTTCCAACCGTAACAACCCCGCAGCCAGCGGCCGCTTCGAGCAGCCCGGCCATCCCCCCGCTACCGTCACCGAGTTTCGCGGCGTGCGCTTCCTGCACCTGGGCACCTCGTGGGTGCAGGGCGCGATGCGGCTCGCCAAGCCGGATGCGATCGAGCTCGAGTACATCCAGATGATGATGATGTGGATGCTGTTTTGCGAGCAGCCGCGCCACATAGTCCAGCTCGGGCTGGGCAGCGCCGCGCTGACCAAATTCTGCTACCGGCGCCTGCCCGGGGCGCGCGTCACCGCGGTCGAACTCAACCCCAACGTGATCGCCATCTGCCGCGAGTTGTTCGAGCTGCCGCCGGACGATGCCCGCCTCGCGGTGCGCGAAATGAACGCGCTCGATTTCGTGCTCGATCCGGCCAACCGCGACAGCGTCGACGTGCTGCAGGTCGACCTGTACGACGAGGACGCGCGCGGGCCGGTGCTCGACAGCCCCGAGTTCTACCAGGGCTGCTACGATTGCCTGAGCGCCGACGGCGTCATGACGACCAACGTGTTCGGCGACTTCTCCAACTACGACAAGAACCTGCAGGCGATGGAGCAGGTGTTCGATGCGGTGGTTTGGCTGCCCGAGGTGCACGACGCGAACATCGTGGTGATCGCCTTCAAGCGCGCCCCGCAGATCGATTTCAGCGTGCTGTACGAACGCGCCGGCGCGATCAAGCGCAGCATGAACCTGCCCGCCAAGGGCTGGGTCACGGGCCTGAAGGAATGGATGCAGGACCGGCAGGACTGACTGCGGGTCGACCACGCCTTGGCGCCAGGTTCGGGGCTGTAGAGATTACCTGCTTTTGCGGCGCTTGACTTGAAATATTGCCTCAAGGGCATATAAATACAACAGTGCAAGCATTCGAGTTGTACATACCAATCCCCTCCTATAGCATCTTCCGGGCCACAACCGCTACGTGCGGGGCGGTGCCCGGCTGCGGGCGCACGCCTCAAGCCGGCACAGGTCATCCAGAAAATACAAATAGAAAAGAGACGCGTAATGACGAAACACACTGGCAGAGCCAACCTTAACCGCACCCTGCTCGCTTCCGCGCTGCTGGCTGCACTGAACCATGCCAGCGCCCAGCAGGCGCCCGCCGATATGCAGGCCGGCGCTGCCGGCGACGCGCCGACAACGGTGGTGGTGCTCGGTTCGCGCTCGAGCGCGAAGACCGCGCTCGACACCGCCGTCCCGGTCGGCCTGATCAACATCAAGGACATGCAGAATGCCGGCCCGCTGGAACTGGGCAAGCTGCTGCAGACGCTGGACCCGTCGTTCAACTTCACCTCCACCTTCATCAGCGACGGCACCGACATCATCCGTCCCGCCACCCTGCGCGGCCTCGGACCGGACCAGCTGCTGGTGCTGGTGAACGGCAAGCGGCGCCACCAGCAGGCGCTGGTCAACGTCCAGCAAACCATCGGACGCGGCTCGGCCGGCACCGACATCAACGCGATTCCGCTGTCGGCGATCCACCACATCGAGGTGCTGCGCGACGGCGCCGCCGCCCAATACGGTTCGGATGCGATCGCGGGCGTGATCAACATCGTGCTCAAGCAGCAGACCGGCGAGACGCAGCTGAGCGGCACGGTCGGCACCACGTCCAAAGGCGACGGCGACCTGGTGTCGGGCAGCGCCAGCACCGGCTTCGCGCTGGGCGCCGACGGCGGTTACCTGAACCTGTCGCTGGAGGGACGCCGGCGCGGCGAAACCAACCGCGCCGGCCTCGATACGCTGCGCGTCGATCCGCCGCGCGTGACCCAGCGCATCGGCGACAGCCTGGCCAAGGACGCCTACCTGTGGCTGAACGCCGGCATCCCGGTCGACAAGTCGAGCGAGTTCTACGCCTTCGGCGGCGTGTCCAAGCGCACCGGCGACTCGGCCGGCTTCTTCCGCTCCAAAGGCGACGGCCGCACTGTGCCGGCCGTCTACCCGAACGGCTTCCTGCCGAACATCATGACCACCGTGAAGGATGCATCGCTGGCGGTCGGCTACAAGCGCGAGCTGGCCAACGACTGGAAGTTCGACGTCAGCGTCAACCACGGCCGCAGCGAACTCGGTTTCCATGAGCGCAATTCGATCAACGTCAGCTACTGGTACGAGCCAAAACCGGGCGGCGGCATCTACGCCGAATCGCCGCTGGAAGCGGACACCGGCACGCTCAAATTCGACCAGACCACCTTCAATGCAGACCTGCGCGGCCCGNNCAGTACGGGCGCACCAACAACCCGGCGATCAAGATCTTCGACCAGACCGGCGGCATCGCGGCATCGGGCGCGCAGGGCTTCCCCGGTTACACGCCAGGCACCGCGGTCGACGCCGGGCGCCACAACGTGGCGATCTACCTGGACGCGGAACACAACCTGAACGCGCAGCTGCTGGTGGCCGGCGCGGTACGCCACGAGAAGTACTCGGACTTCGGCAATACCACCACCGGAAAACTGAGCATGCGCTACGATCCGTCGCGCGCGATCGGCATGCGCGGCAGCGTATCGTCGGGCTTTCGCGCACCGGGCGTGCAGCAGAAATTCTACAGCTCGGTGTCGACCAACCTGAACTCGGCCGGCGTGCTGACCGAGACCCTGACCGCACGCGAGGGCAGCGCCGTGACCCGCGCCTTCGGCATCTCGCCTTTGAAACAGGAAACCTCGAAGAGCGCCAGCATCGGCATGATCCTGCGCCCGGCCACCAACTTCTCGGTCACCGCTGACCTGTACCGCACCAACATCGACGACCGCATCGTCTTCTCGAGCAATATCGCGCCGGAGTCGGGCCCATGCCTGACCGCGGCGGCATGCCCGATCAAGGCGATTCTCGATCCGCTGAAGGTAGGCCAGGCGCAGTTCTTCACCAACGCGATCGACACCAGCACCGACGGCTTCGACCTGGTGGCGGAACACACCAGCAAGTGGAACAGCGCGAAGTTGGTGATGTCCGGCCAGCTGGGCTTCAACCGCACCAAGGTCAAGAACCGCAATTCGCAGTCGCCGGTGCTGACCGGCGCCCAGTTGTTCGACGATTCGCAGGTGACCCTGATCGAACGCGGCCAGCCGCGCCAGCACCACGTGGTCGCAGCCGACTACACGGCCGGCGCATGGAACCTGAACACGCGCGCCAATTACTACGGCGAAGTACAGGGCCAGGGGTTCACCGCGCCGTTCATCCAGACCTGGGAGGCGAAGTGGCTGGTCGACATGTCGGTGCGCTATGCGTTCACCAAGCGCCTGAGCGTATCGGTGGGGTCGAACAACATCTTCAACACCTACCCGACCGAATGGGACAAGACCAAGGCCTTCCCGTTCCCGCAACTGGGCTTCACGCATTGCTGGGAAACCTGCCCGATCGGCATCAACGGCCGCTCCGGCTACGCGCGGGTCGACTACGCGTTTTAAGCGAATCGCTGGCGACGCTCGCGCCACCACAGCGCGAGCATCGCCAGCGTAAACAGCAGCGCGAACGGCCAGGCCGGCAACGGCGTATAGCGCGCCTTTGATCCCTGGCCGGTACGGGCCGCGTAGCGCGCAGTTGCATCGCGTCGCTGCGCGCCCTGCCACAGTGGCCAGTCGCCGGCCGCAAATACATACACCTGGTTAGCGTGCCGTCCGGCGCCTTCCGCCTCCATCTTCAGCCAACCCGCCTGCCGCGGCCACACCGCGACGCACGAGGCATCGGCCTTGTCGGGCCGGCGTTGCCAGCTTGCGCTTTGCGGCAGGCCGGGGAACGCAACATCGCCGCGCACGCCTTGCGCGCACACTTCGAGCCGCTGCCCCGCGAACGGCATCTCGCGCGGCTCTTCCCACACCACGTCATCGATGCGCCGCACGCCGGCCAGGTCGAGCACCCCCTGCCACCACATTCCAAGTTGCTGCGGCGCGCTGATCGCATGGCGGTGCCAGTCGCCCACGCCGACCCAGGCGATACGGCCGCCCTGCCAGGATCGTGTCCAGACCGCGCCATCGCTGGAGCTCCACGCGCCCGCCGCGTTCGATGCGGGATTGAATGGCGCCAGAGGCATCGCCAGCGGCGCGCCAACAGTGCGCCCGTCCGGCTGCGGCTTGAGGTCAAGCTGCAAAGCGCGCCGCCATACCGACGGATCGCCGGCGCCGGCACCAAGGATTACCAGCGGCGTGCCCTGCCCCACCTGGGCCAGGATGGCGCTGCGCTCGCTGTCCGGCGCGCGCTCGAACCAGGCGGCGTCGAGCACCGTCAGGTTCGGCGCCGTTATCGGCGTGCGCGCCGTTTCGTTGCGGGTGACGTTCTTGCCGAGCGCGACCTGCCAGTCGAGCAGCGCGCCGCTGTTGGCCAGCAATTCGTTCAGCACGCGCAGGTCGAACGACGGCGCGCCGAACCGGCCCCGCACCTGGAGCGGCGCCGCATCGACCACGTTCAACGGCACCGGACCTTCGGCCAGCGTCTTGCCGGCGGCGTCGAGCAGGCGTGCCCGCAGCACCATCGATTCCGCCGCAGGCGGCAGCCACTGCACGCTGATCGACGCCGCGGAGGCGGTCGACTCGGCGATGACCTGGCGGTTCTCTGCCAGCAGCTGCAGGCGCGCCGCGCCGGGGCGGGCCCGATGGATGGTCAGCGTGAACATCCGGCCGAGCACCAGGCGGCGCGCGAAGTCGAGCCGCAGCACCTCGCTCGCGGGCACGGTCCAGGCGAGCGGACGGGCCGGCAGGTCGCGCCATTCGGCTTCGCGCAGTCCGTCGCCTGAAAGGGTCAGCGAGCTTGCGTCCATAATCCTGACGTCAGCAGTGGCGGAGTCGATGGCAATCACGCTTGCACCTGCGGCAGGCAGCTTGAAATCTCCCGCGATGCCGGCCAAACCCGCAGCGGCCGCCAGCACCAGCGCCGCATCGATCCAGCGGCGCCGCCACAGGTAGCCGGCGGCACTGGCCAGGCCGATCAGCATGAGCGCAATCATCGTCATGGCGCAGCCTTGCGCCATGACTGGACGAATGGCGTGGCCGCTGTCGGCTTGCCCTGCAACAGCACCGGCGCGTCGGTGACCGCGCCGCGCAGCCACGCGCGCAGCACCGGGCGGCAGGCGACGCAGCCATCGGCCACGTCCTGCACCGCGCGCTGCGCTTCGAGGCGCTGTTCGTCGTTGGCGATGCGCGCGCGGATCCAGTCGTGCGCTTGCCTGCTCCACAGAGCGGGCAAAGCGCCGTCGCCTCCCAATGCGCGCAGCAGTTCGCCCACTTCGTCCGGCACCGGGTCGGTCTGCGCTGCTTGCTCTCGACGGTAACTCGTCGTCCCCACTACATCTCCGCTCATGCGCAGTTCCTCCTTGATCGGCGGCGGCGCAAATGCGGTCTTGTGCAGGTAGATGCGGTCGGCCTGCTGCAGCAGCTTGATGGCGTCGAGCGCCTTGTATTCGGGCGCCAGCGCGGTGGCAGGCGTGATCGCGCGCAGCGCCTTCTCGGCGTCCCACATCGCCGACAGCGCGCGCCGCAGCACTTTCTTGGTGCCTTCATCGAACAGTGTCGCATTCTCGGCCTGGTCGTGCGCGTGGCCGAATTCGGCGACCACGTCGTGCTTGCCGCCCTTTTCCTCATGCTCGTCGTCGCCGCCGAACAGGCTCGATTCCTCGCCGAGGAACTGGCCGTAGCGGCGCCGCAACTGGGCCTGGTCGGAGGCGATGGATTCGCTGCGGCTGCGCAGCGTGGCCGCGGCCAGCCTCGGCTGCGCCTTGATGTCGGCGATCAGCTGCTCGGTATCGATGATGACCTGGCGCTGGCTGCGCAGGTTCTCCGGCTTGACCAGCATCGGCAGCGCCGCCGTCTCGTCCTCGCTGCTCAGCGGCCCGGGCAGGCGCAAGGTGTAGGTCGGCGACTGGGCGCCGTGGGGCGGTTCGGCGTTGTCGCTCGCGCGCACGAAAAAATACAGTTCGTCGCCCGGCTCCATTCCCAGCTCTGCCAGGGCCCACTGCTTCGACCAGCTGCGCGTGCGCGGGTCGTTCGACCCGGGCAGCGGCACTTCGCGGTCGCTGAAACGGATGTTCTCGCCGCTGCCGCGCGCCAGCGTCAGGTGCAGTGTGGCGCGGCGCACCATGTAGTCGTCGCGCACGGACACCGCGATCGCGGCGCTGCTGGCGCCGGCGGCAAGCAGCTGGACCATGTCGGTCGGCGCGCTCACCGTAATCTGCGGCGGCTGGTCGGGTGTGACGCGCAGGTTGTAGCGGGTGCCGCGCCAGCGCCAGAATACCGACTCGGTCGCGCTCCAGCGCGCGCAATCCGGACCTATTTTCAGCTGCTGGCCGTCGCTCAGTTCGACCGCTTCATCGCCCGTCTTGCCGCACCAGCGCACTTCGCTGTGCTGCGGAACCTGGAGGTCGCGCGGCGCCGATTCGAACGGCGCGACCAGGGTATATTTCGGCGGCGCGACGCGCACGGCGATGGCGCTCTTTTCGGTTGCGGCTTGCACAAGCCTCGGCTGGACGACCTGGTGGCCGGCGCGCGCGCCCAACACCCACACTCCGGCGGCGGCCAGCGCGCTGATGGCGAGCCAGTGGTAGTCGCCGCGAACGCGGGCGCGCGCCACGGCGGCGAAATCGCGGCCGGCCAGGCGCGACAGCAGGCGCTCGCGCTGCAACCTGGCAATCGGTGATGTCGCATCGGCAAGCAAGGCACTGCTGTCTTCCAGCGCCGGCATGGCGCGGTCCAGCCAACGCGCCCAGTTGGCCGATACCCGGCGGTGCAGCCTCCAGCCGTCCCACAAGGCCCACGCCAATGCAGCCAGCACCCCGGGCGCCGACAGCAGAAGGCACCATGGCAGCACGGCGCCCACCCACAAGGGCACGCGCCGGCGCCATGCGGCGCGCCACAGGCGGGCGGCGATGTCAGCGCCGGCTTGCATGGGCCAAAATCCGCTCAAGGGCGAACAGCGCCGCCAGCGCAAGCAAGAGCTGTTCGCGCAACGCGCCGCCGCTTTCGGCAATGCGCGCGGAAGGCGCCGCCGCCAGTACCTGTGACGCGACCGGGTACGCGACCGGGGCGTAATGCAGCCGCTGCCAGGTTTCGAACAATTCGCGCGCGGCGTCGGCATCGGAAGGCGGCCACGCACCTGATGTCCACAGGCGCCCGCGCGCGCTGTCCGCGTAGCGCATGCCGTCGACGGCCGCGCCATCGCGCAGTTCCGGGAACGCGCCGGCGTCGCCGATCCACCAGAGCGGCGCGCGCATGTCCGCTGGCGGCGCCGTTGGAAGGTCCCACACGATCAGTTCGGATCGGGCGTCCGGCGTGTCGGTGACCTGGTAGCGCTGCGGGCCGTCGAGCGCCGCGAACAGGGCGCGCCACTGCGCGGCGCGCTTGCTGACTACGGCGACGCGGTGCTCCGATTTCGGAAACGGCGCCGCAACGGTGCGCAGTTCGACCCGATGCCGGAACTGCGGCTGCACGGCGGGCATCGGCACGTGGCCGGCCACCAGCAGGCGCGCGCCGGCCTGCCATTCGCTCTCGTGGGCCGCCAGCCAGCCGAGCGGGTCGCCGGCGGGCAGCTCGATCCTGCGCGCGCCCGCGAAGCCGGCGTCGAGCACCTGGCGTTCCAGCCAGGCGCGGTCGGTTCCCGGCGCCACCAGCACGCTGTCGCCGCGCCATGGCAAGGCCAGGCCGGCCAGCAGCGCGATCACGCCGAGCAGCAGCAGGCACCGCACCAGCAGCAGGATGCGGTCGGTCCAGCGCCACACGCGCCGCTGCTGCGGATCGGCGCGCGGCAGGAAGCGCGCAGTGGCCAGCGGCTCGGCCCTGGTCCGTTCGCGCTTCTGGCGGTGCCACCACACCGGCAGCAGCAATACCGGCAGCGCCATCCACCACAGGTTATTCATGCGCCTCCCGCCTGGCGGAGCCACGCGCGCAGCACCGCCTGGAGCGGTTGTTCGATACGGGCGTCGAGGGTGCGGATATCGTTGCGGCGGCAATCGCCTGTCATGCGGGCGAAGTGGGCGGCGCGGTTTGCCAGGTAGCCGGCGCGCGCTTCCTGGTCGAACCTGAACAGTCCGTCGCCCTGTTCCGGATCGCGGTAGGCGCTGCCGGGAGCGAAGCTGGCATCGCACTCGGCCTCGGTCTGCAGGCACAGCGCGCGGACGTCGTGCCGCATGTGGCGCAGCCGCAGCAGCGCCTCCGACTGGGCCGACGGCCAGTCGAGGAAATCGCTGGCGGCGAAGATCAGGCTCGGGGAACGCGCGAAATGCAGGCTGGCGCGCAAGGTCTCGGCCGGCGGCAGGCTGCCGACCGCTTCGGTGCGCGACAGCTGGGCCAGCACGCGCTGCATCTGGCGCGGGCCGCGCGCGGCGGGCGTGAACTTCACGCGTCCTGCGCCGCACACGATCAGGCCGAACGCATCGCCCTGGCGCTGCGCGATCGCGGCGACACAGGCCAGCACGGCGCGCGCGTACTGCAGCTTGTCGAGGCCCGCCACGCTGCGGCTCGGCTCCGCCATCGAGGCGCTGGCGTCGAGCCAGAGCCAGACGGCGACGTGGCTGTCGCGCTCGGCCTCGCGCACGAAGTAGCGGTCGGCGCGCGCCAGCAGCTTCCAGTCGACCCGGCGCCATTCGTCGCCGGGAGCGTAGGCCCGGTATTCGGAGAATTCAACCCCGGCGCCGCGTTCGCGCCCCGCATGGATGCCATGGCCGAGGCCGGCCAGCACGTAGCGGATGACGAGATTGAGGTCGGTGGTGTGCGCCAGCAGCGCCGGTGTCGCCAGCATTGTCAGTCGACGCGGATCTCGTCGCGCAGCGCCACCAGAATGTCGGCGATCGCAATGCCGTCCGCTTCGGCCTCGAAATTGCGCAGCACGCGGTGCGCCAGCACCGGCAGCAGCATCGCGCCGATATCGTCGCGCGTGACGGCGAGGCGCCCGTGCATCAGCGCGCGCGCCTTGGAAGCGAGCACCAGCGCCTGTCCCGCGCGCGGACCGGCGCCCCACCCCACGTGCTTCAACACGCTTTGCACGCTGCTGCCTTGCGGCCGGGTGGCGCGCACCAGGCGGGTGGCGTAGCGCAGCAGGTGCTCGCCGATTTCGATGTCGCGCACCAGCAGCTGCAGGCGCAGCAGGCTGGCCGCATCCATCGCCGGCGTCGCGTCCTGCAGGCCGGCGTGGGTGGTGCGCGAGACCATCGCCATTTCCTCTTCTTCGCTCGGGTAGCCGACGTCGATCCGCAGCAGGAAGCGGTCGAGCTGCGCTTCCGGCAGCGGATAGGTGCCGGCCTGCTCGATCGGGTTCTGGGTGGCCAGCACGAAGAACGGCTGCGGCAGCTTGTGGGTCTGGCCGGCGAAGGTGACCGAGCGCTCCTGCATCGCTTCGAGCAGCGCCGACTGGGTCTTGGGCGGGGCGCGGTTGATTTCGTCGGCCAGCAGGACCTGGGTGAACACCGGCCCTTGCTGGAAGCGGAACACGCGCTGGCGCGTGACGGTATCTTCTTCCAGGATCTCGGTGCCGACGATATCGGACGGCATCAGGTCGGGCGTGAACTGGACCCGGCGGAACTGCATGTCGGTGGCCTGCGCCAGCGACTTCACCAGCAGCGTCTTGCCCAGCCCCGGCACGCCTTCTACCAGCGCGTGGCCGCCGGCCAGCAGGCAGATGATGAGCGACTCGATCACCTGGTCCTGGCCGATGATCACGCGCGCCATGCTGGCCTTGAGCGCGCCCACCTTCGCCGTCAGGTCGGCGATTTCCACTTCGTTCCACGCTATTGCATCACGTTCCGACACTTCAGGCTCCCAGTGCATATTGAATGATATTGACCGCAAAGCGGGTGTTGTCGATCACCAGGAAGCGCTTGTTGCGGAAATCGTAGTCCCACTCGCAGCCGTAGTCCTTGTTCGAATACAGCACCCGCACCCGCCCGTCGATCTCGATCGCCTTCAGGTAGTCGTGCACCAGGTCGTCGCCCCAGCCATTGAGTTCGTTGCCGGTATTCGGCGGACCGTCGAACTTGAAAAAGCTCGAGTACAGCGGATGCGTGTTCGGAATTTTCTTGAGCGCCTTCGGCCCGAACATGCGCGCCAGCTCGGCCTCGAACGACTTGGCGAACAGGCCGTCGATGTCGTGGTTGCAGTCGTCCACGAACACGAAGCCGCCGCCGCGCACGTAGCGTTCGAAGTTCTTGCGCTCGGCCGGCGTGAACTGCACCAGCTTGTGCCCGGCCAGGTAGCAGAACGGNNGTGTATTCGACCAGCGAGTTGAGCACGTTGCTGGGCATGCGGATGTCGACGTCCCAGTCGCCCGAGTCGTACATCAGGCGCGTGAAATAGAAGTCGACAGGCCGCATGCTCAGCCCCGCTAGACCGCGTCGGACAGCGACGTGAAGTTGAAGTCGCGGATCTTCATCGGCGGGATCAGCATCTCGTACTGGACTTCGTCGCCGCCGATGATCTGCGGCTTGCCAAGTTCATCGACGTTGTTGAGCATCGAGACCGGGCTTTCGTTGAAGCGGAAGTTTTTGATCGGATGCTTGATCTTGCCGTTCTCGACGTAGAAAGTGCCGTCGCGCGTGAGGCCGGTGAGCAGCAGCGACTGGGGATCGACCTGGCGGATGTACCAGGTGCGGGTGACCACCACGCCTTTTTTTGTCGAGGCGATCAGTTCTTCCAGCGACTTCGAACCGCCGGACATGATCATGTTGCCGTGCCGGGCGGTGGCGCGCGCATTCTGCTTCTGCGCCCAGTAGCGCGAGTAGTCGAGCGAGACGATCCGGCCGTTCTTGACCACGTCGGTGCGCTCGCGCGGCAGCATCGACGCGGTGTCCCACGGCCGCACCGGCACCTCCGGGTTCCACGGGTCGGCCCAGATGTTCACCTGTTCGTCGAACAGCTTTTCGCCGAGGCGGTTGCCGCCGCCTTTTTTGGACAGGAAGCTGCGGCCCTCGTCGGCCTGGCGCGCATCGAAGGCGCCGAACATGCGGCCGATCAGTTCCGACGTCGCGGCCGGCTCCAGGATCACCGTGTAGCGGCCCGGTTCGAGCGCCTTCGCCTCGACCGAACGCAGCGCCTTTTCGATCGCCACCGCCGAAGCCTCGCGCGGATCGAACTTGCGCGCGTCGCTGGCGGAACGCGTCACCCAGCCGGAGCCGCGCCCGTCTTCGGTGCGCGCGGTGCAGGTGAAATCGAGGCTGGTAAATTCCTGGTGGCCGAACAGTCCGTTCGAATTGGCGATGGTCTGGAAGCCGGTGGTGTCGACGAAGTAGCCGGCGGTGAGCAGCTTGTTCTTGCGGCCGGCGACGATGCTGTGCGACGCCACTTCGGCACGGTACTCCGGATCGATCGCGGCGGTGGCGCCGCTGAACGTGCTGGAAGGCTTGAACACCTGCTTGCCGATGGCCGGCATGAACTCCGGATTCTCGGGCGCCAGGCGGGCCACGTCCTCGGCGCGGCGTACCGCCCTTTCCAGCGACTTGTCGTCGAACTCGTTGAGCGTCGCGGTGCCCTGGCGCTTGCCGAAGGCGACGCTGATCGTCAGCTGGGTGTTCTCGTTCAGGCCCGCGGTGGTGACGCTGTTCTGCGCGTAGCGGATATTGCCCTTGCGGCTGCCGTCGATCACGATGCGGCATTCGTCGGCCTTGGAAAACCCGAGCACGCGGTCGCAGATGCGCTTTGCTTCTTCCTGGTTCAGCTGTTTCATCCTGAAGTCTCCTTAGCCGATCTTGCGAGCGGTGTTGATCACGTTGATGCCGTTGAAACGGGTGGTGGCCGAGCCGTGCGAGACGGCGCTGACCTGGCTCGGCTGCCCTTTGCCGTCGAAGAACGAGCCGCCCATGCGCCAGTCGCGCTGGTCGCAGATGGCGCTGCAGGCGTTCCAGAATTCCTGGGTGTTCGACTGGTACGCCACGTCTTCCAGCGGGCCGACGATCTTGCCGTCCTTGATCTCGAAGTAGAGCTGGCCGCCGAACTGGAAGTTGTAGCGCTGCTGATCGATCGAATACGAGCCGCGTCCCAGGATGTAGATGCCCTTCTTGACGTCCCTGACCATCTCGTCGGGCGTGAGCTGCTGCTTGCCGGCCGCCAGCGAGACGTTCGGCATGCGCTGGAACTGCACGCTGTTCCAGCTGTCCGCGTACGAACAGCCGTGCGACTCCTTCTCGCCGATGAGGTGGGCCTGGTCGCGCGTGGCCTGGTAGTTCACCAGCACGCCGTCCTTGATGATGTCCCATTGCTTCGAGCGCACGCCTTCGTCGTCGTAGCCGACCGCGCCGAGCGAACCGGGCGCGGTCTTGTCGGCGATGAAGTTGACCCGCTCGGAGCCGAACTTGAATTTCCCGGTCCGCCACTTGTCGAGGGTGGCGAAGCTGGTGCCGGCGTAGTTGGCCTCGTAGCCCATCACCCGGTCCAGCTCCGTCGGGTGGCCGACCGATTCGTGGATGGTCAGGAACAGGTGTTCGGGGCTGAGCACCAGGTCGTACTTGCCCGGTTCGACCGATTTGGCCGACAGCTTCTCGCGGGCCTGGCGGCCGGCCGCGCGCGCATCTTCGGCCAGGTCGACCGAGCGGGTGTACAGCGTGGCGACGCCGCCCGCCGCCCGCACCTTGTCGGCGGCGCGCGCATCGAAGTATTCGAAGCCCATGCCGACCGGCGCGGCCAGGCTGTCGCGGGTACGGAAGCGGTTGTTGACCTTGTCGACCGCGGTGGCCGTCATCGGCGCCCACAGGCGATGGATGTCCTGGTCGATGTAGGAACCATCGGTCGACGCAAAGTACTTCTGCTGATTGACCTGGAACAGGTTGGCGGTCATGAAGCTGGCGCCGGCGTCGAGGCCGGCCTTGTTGGCGGCGATCAGCATCTCGGCCTTGTCCTTGACCGGCACGCTGCGCCAGTCGCGCGTGAACGGCGTGGCCCAGCTGACTTCGCCGACGCCCTTGACCGGCGCCATTTGCAGCGGCTCGGACTGCAGCTTTGCATTGGCGCGGGCAATCGCGACCGCCTGGCGCGCGGCGCCGGCCACGCCGTCCACCGACATGTCGTTGGTCGAGGCGAAGCCGTAGGCGCCTCCCGCCACCACTCGCACGCCGACCCCGGTCGATTCGGTATTGACGATGTTCTCGACCCGCAGGTCGCGGGTGTTGATGAACTGGTTCAGATAGCGCCCGATGCGCACGTCGCAGTAGCTGGCGCCGGCCCTGGTGGCGGCGTTCAGGCCGGCGTCGGCCAGCGCTTTCTTGAACTGAACAGCCATCGGGTTGAGCAGCTCTTCCGCCGCGATCGCGTTGCCGAACACCGGCACCAGCATGGCGCCGGCAGCGCCGCCGCTGATTTTCAGGAAGGTACGTCGTTCCACAATCTCTCCAGTTACACCGCGTCCGACAGGGACGTGAAATTAAAATCGCGCACTTTCATCGGCGGGATCAGCATCGAGTACTGCACCTCGTCGCCGGCGATGATCTGCGGCTTGCCGATTTCATCGATGTTGTTGAGCATCGTGACCGGGCTTTCGTTGAAGCGGAAGTTCTTGATCGGATGCTTGATCTTGCCGTTCTCGATGTAGAAGGTGCCGTCGCGCGTGAGGCCCGTCAGCAGCACCGATTGCGGATCGACCAGCCGGATGTACCAGGTGCGCGTGACCAGCACGCCCTTCTTGGTATTGGCGATCAGTTCCGCGGTCGACTTGCTGGTGCCGGCCATGATCATGTTGCCCGGCGAGCCGACCGGGCGCACGCCCTGCTTTTTGGCCCAGTACAGCGAGTAGTCGAGCGCGGCGACACGGCCGTCCTTGATCATTGCCATGCGCTCGCGCGGCAGCATGGTGGCGCTGTCCCACGGCAGTACCGCGACATCCTTGTCCCACGGGTCGGACCAGATGTTGACCTGCTGGTCGAACAGCTTTTCGCCGAGCCGGTTGCCGCCGCCTTTTTTGGACAGGAAGCTGCGGCCTTCGTCGGCCTGGCGCGCATCGAACCCGGATAGCATGTAGCCGATCAGGTCGGACGTGGCGGCCGGCTCCAGGATCACGGTGTAGCGGCCCGGTTCGAGCGCCTTGGCGTCCACCGAGCGCAGCGCTTTTTCGATCGCCACGTCGGACGCTTCGCGCGGATCGAACAGCGCCAGGTCGCCAGCCGAACGCTTGACCCAGCCCGAGCCGCGCCCGTCTTCGGTGCGCACGGTGCAGGTGAAGTCGAGCGAGGTCGCTTGCTGGTGGCCGAACACGCCGTTCGAATTGGCGATGGCCTCGAACGAGGTACGGTCGGTGAAGAAGCCGGCGCACACCAGCTTGTTCTTGCGGCTCGCCTCGATGCTGTAGGCCGCGGCCTGGGCGCGGATCTCGGGATCGATCGCCGCGGTCTTGGCACTGAAGGTGGCGCTCGGCTTGTAAGCCTGCTTGCTTACCGCCGGCATGAACTCCGGGTTTTCCGGCGCCAGGCGGGCCAGGTCTTCGGCACGGCGCACCACTTTTTCCAGCGACTTGTCGTCGAACTCGTTGATGATCGCGGTGCCCTGGCGCTTGCCGTAGGCGACCGACACCGACAGCTGGGCGTTGTCGACCAGCCCGGCGGTGGATACGTTGTTGCGCGCGAAGCGGATGTTGCCGGTGCGGCTGCCGGTCAGCGTGACGGTGCATTCGTCGGCCTTGGTGAAGGCCATCACGCGATCGGTGATGCGGCGGGTTTCTTCCTGGTTCAGTATCTTCATTGCGTTAGCCGATCTTGCGGGCGGTGTTGATGACGTTGATGCCGTTGAAGCGCGTGGTGCTGGAGCCATGCGACACGGTGCTGGACTGCGAAGGCTGGCCTTTGCCGTCGAAGAACGAGCCGCCCATGCGCCAGTCGCTCTCGTCGCAAATGGCGCTGCAGGCGTTCCAGAATTCCTGCGTGTTCGACTGGTAGGCCACGTCTTCGAGCTGGGCGCCGATCTTGCCGTTGACGATTTCGTAGAACAGCTGGCCGCCGAACTGGAAGTTGTAGCGCTGCTGGTCGATCGAGAAGGAGCCGGCGCCGACGATGTAGATGCCCTTCTTGACGTCCTTGATCATTTGATCCGGCGTGAGCTTCTTGGTTCCCGCCGCCAGCGAGATGTTCGGCATGCGCTGGAACTGCACGCTGCTCCACGAATCGGCATACGAGCAGCCGTGCGACTCCTTCTCGCCGATGATGTGGGCCTGGTCGCGGGTGGCCTGGTAGTTCACCAGCACGCCGTCCTTGATGATGTCCCACTTCTTGCACTTGACGCCTTCGTCGTCGTAGCCGACCGCGCCGAGCGAACCCGGGACGGTCTTGTCGGCCACGATGTTGACGCGCTCGGCGCCGTACTTGAATTTCTTCGACTGCCACTTGTCGAGCGTGGCGAAGCTGGTGCCGGCGTAATTGGCTTCATAGCCCATCACGCGATCGAGTTCGGTCGGATGGCCGACCGACTCGTGGATCGTCAGCCACATGTGCTCGGGCGAGAGCACCAGGTCGTATTTGCCTGGCGCGACCGACTTGGCGGTCAGCTTCTCCTTGGCCTGGCGCCCGCAGGCGCGGGCGTCTTCGATCAGGTCGTACGAATCGGTGTACAGGGTGCAGACGCCGCCGGCCGCCTTGACCTTGTGCTCGGGGCGCGCATCGAGGTATTCGTAGCCCATGCCGACCGGCGAGGACAGGCCCTGGCGCGAGCGGAACTTGTTGGTCGACTTGTCGACCGCGGTGGCGAACACCGGCATCCACATGCGGTGCACGTCCTGGTCGATGTAGGAGCCGTCGGTCGAGGCGAAGTATTTTTGCTGGTTCACCTGGAACATCAGCGACTGCATGAAGCTGGCGCCGCCGTCCATGCCGGCCTTGTTGGCGGCGATCAGCAGCTCGGCCTTCTCCTTGATCGGCACCGCGCGCCAGTCCTTCTTGATCGGGGTGGCCCAGGAGACTTCGCCGACGCCCTTGACCGGGGCCAGCCGCACCGGTTCGGACTGCAGGCGCGAATTGGCCTTGGCGATGGCGACCGCCTGGCGCGCCGCGCCGGCCACCGCATCGGGCGACATGTCGGAGGTGGCGGCGAAGCCGTAGGCGCCGTTGCACACCACGCGCACGCCGACTCCGGCCGACTCGGTATTGGTGACGCTTTCGACGTTCAGGTCGCGGGTGGTGATGAACTGGTTCAGGTAGCGCCCGATGCGTACGTCGCAGTAGCTGGCGCCGGCCTGGGTGGCGGCGTTCAGCGCGACGTCGGCCAGGGTCTTCTTGAATTTTGCGGCGAGCGGGCTGAGAAGCTCTTCGGCGGCGACCGCGCGCCCGAGCACCGGCACCAGCATGGTGCCCAGGGCCAGGCCGCTGATATTGAGAAAGGCACGTCGTTCCATGGGTATCTCCTGACAAATCACTGCGAGGGCAGCGGCGCGCCGTCGATGGCGCCAACGCTGTTGCGGCACATCCTGAATCGGGTCTATCACTTCGGTCCGGCGAAAAAACTCGAAGAACCTTAACAGCAACAATCCAGATTGCATAGGCAATCTTTGTGCCACTGCCTAAGTGCTTGATTTTGAAATCGCCGATGCTTGTCCGGCGCTGTCCGCCGGTGTCCGCGCTGTCCGCGCCGGACGGCGCCACGTACATACATTGCGTGCCCGGATGCGACAAATCCGGCCGCACGCAAAGCAGCGCTTGACCGCCGCTGCGGCTTGATCGATGATCCGGCGTGTGGCAAGCGTTGAATGTGCCGCCGCCCCTTTCCAACCAACGGAGCCCCACCATGAAGCGATTGATCCTGGCCGCCTTGCTTGCCGCCGGAATGTGCAGTGCAGCCCACGCCGACGACGCCCTGAAAGCGGCGATCGCCGGCAGCCACCGCCCGGCCGCGAACAGTGCCCGCGATGGCGCGCGCCATCCCTACGAAACGCTGCGCTTCTTCGGCATTGAGCCGACCATGACGGTGGTCGAACTGGTTCCCCAAGGCGGCTGGTATACCGAGATCCTGGCGCCGTATTTACGCGACAAGGGCATGCTGATCGGCGCCGGCGAGGAAATCAAGCCGGAAAACCGTTACGGCACCATGTTCATGAACAAGCTCAACTCGAACGCCGCGGTGTTCGACAAGGTCCGGATCGGCGTATTCCAGCCGCCCGTCAAATACGCGATCGCGCCGGCCAACAGCGTCGACCTGGTGCTGACCTTCCGCAACTTTCACAACTGGGCCGGAATGGGCGACGACAAGCTGCAGGTCATGCTCAAGAGTATTTACACGACCCTCAAGCCGGGCGGCGTGCTCGGCGTGGTCGACCACCGCCTGCCTGCGGCCATGGAGCAGGACGCGAAGGCCTCGAGCGGCTACGTGCACGAGGCGTGGGTGATCAGGCAGGTCGAAGGCGCCGGCTTCAAGCTCGCCGCCAGGTCGGAAATCAACGCCAATCCGAAAGACAGCGCCAAGCACAAGCGCGGCGTCTGGTCGCTGCCGCCGTCGCTGGCCGACAAGGACGGCGACCGCGCCGCCTACCTGGCGATCGGCGAGAGCGACCGCATGACGCTCAAGTTCGTCAAGCCGTAAGCGAGCCGCGTTCAGTAGTATCTTGTGGCTGGGAATAGTTGAATGCACGCAACAAAGGAACTCTGTGGGTAAGGTACGATTCATCCGCGGCGCCCGCGGGTTCCTGATGGCTGCCGGCCTGCTGGCGCTGGCCGCATGCCAGCCCGACAGCGGCGGAAAAGCCGCAGCGCCGCCAGGCGCTGCGCGCACCACCATCACGGCGCTGGTGTGGGCGCCCGACTGGCCCGACGAGATGCACAAAGTCGCGGCAGAATTCATGCGCCTGAACGCGGACGTGCGGGTCGAGCTTGAGTTCATGAGCGGCAACTCGGTCGAAGCAAACATCAAGCCGAAGGTCGCCTCGCACAAGCTGCCGGACCTGATGTCGGTCAATCCGAACCCGTACGCGGCCCGGCTGGCCGACCAGGGCGTGCTGGCCGACATCGGCCACACCGAGGCCTGGGGCAAGCTGCTGCCCAGCCTGAAGTCGGACTGGATGACGCAGGACGGCAAGCGCTTCGGCATCGCCGGCGGAGTGGCCGCCACCCTGATCTACTACAACAAGAGCATGTTCGAGCAGGCCGGCATCGAGCGGCTGCCGACCAACTTCAGCGAGTTCCTCGCCGTCTGCGAGCGCCTGAAGCAGGCCGGGTTCACGCCGATGGTGTGGAACGGCGGCTTTCCCAACATCCTTGGCAACGGCCCGTTCAGCTTCGGCTTCGCCAACAACGTGGTCGCCGCCACGCCCGACTGGAAGGCGCGCATCGCCGACGGCACCCTGAACCTGGCGAACGGCGGCGGCGCCGACATCTTCGCGAAGATCCGGCTGGTGGCGCAGCGCGGCTACGTCCAGCCTGGCTACATGCGCACCGGCTACGACGAAGGCATCAAGCTGTTCACCGAGGGCAAGGCGGCGATGGCGTTCCAGGGCACCTGGTCGGCCGGCCCCATGATGAACGGCAAGGGATTCAAGACCGGCGTGTTCCTGCCGCCGTGGAACGACAAGGGCGCCGCGGCGGTGCCGGTAATCGGCAGCGAGACCGGGTTCGCGGTGTGCGACACGCCGAACAAGGAAGCGGCGATCCGTTTCCTCGAATTCATCGCGGGCCGGGGTTTTCCGATCCAGCAAAACAAGCGCCAGAACATTTCGCCGTTCCTGGCCGCACCCGGGCCGATGGTGAGCGATCCGCAGATCGTCGCCTACATCGACGCGGCGAGCCGGGCGCCGGTGACGGGCAGTCCCTACTATTCCATGCTGCCGGCGAACACCATCGACATGCTGCACCCGCTGATCCAGCAAGTCATGCTTGGCGAGGTCACGCCGCGCCAGGCCGCGCGTCGCCTGGAGGCCTCGATCCGCGACCAGGCCAGGCAGCAGAACAAGTAGCCGCGCATATCGCATCGCCACCAACATGAAGAGCTCCATGACCATGATTCGTTTCTCCGCCGCCATCCTGCTCGCCAGCGCCAGCCTGGCCGTCCACGCACAGGGCCCGGCCGGCGCCGCCGCGCCGGCCATCGCCCCCAAGATCGAAAACGCCGTCGTCAAGGTGTTCAGCACCTTGCGCGGGCCGGACCCGTTCAAGCCGTGGGCCAAGGCGGCGCCGCAGGACGTGAGCGGTTCCGGCGTGGTAATCGAGGGCAAGCGAATCCTGACCAACGCCCATGTGGTGGGCTACGCCAGCCAGGTGCAGATCCAGGCCAGCCAGGCCGGCGACAAGGTAGCGGCCACGGTGGTGGCGGTGGGGCGCGGGATCGACCTGGCCATCCTCAAGCTGGACGACGAATCGTTCTTCGACAGCCATCCGCCGGTGCCGCGCGCGAGCCTGCTGCCGGAGGTGCGCGACGCGGTGTTCGCCTATGGCTACCCGACCGGCGGCAACTCGCTGTCGATCACCAAGGGGATCGTGTCGCGCATCGAATTCACTCCCTACGGCTTGGGCAGCGCCGGCCTGCGGATCCAGATCGACGCGGCGATCAACCCCGGCAACAGCGGCGGCCCGGTGGTCGCCGGCGACAAGATGGTGGGACTGGCGTTCGCCGGCGCGAGCAATACCCAGAACATCGGCTACATCATTCCGAACGAGGAAGTCGAGCTGTTCCTCGGCGACGTGGCCGACGGCAAGTACGACGGCAAGCCGTACATGCTCGACGACATGCAGACGCTGGAAAATCCCACGCTGCGCGAGTACCTCAGGCTCGACAAGTCGGTGGAAGGCGCGGTGGTGCAGCGCCCCGCCGCGAGCGACCCGGCCTACCCGCTCAAGGAATGGGACGTGATCACCCGCATCGGCGACTACCCGGTCGACAACCAGGGCATGGTCAAGCTGGGCAGCAACCTGCGGGTGCGCTTCCAGTACCGGGTGCAGCAACTGGCGCGCGACGGCAAGGTGCCCATCACGATCGTGCGCGGCGGCAAGCCGATGGCGATCGCGCTGCCGGTGGGCGCGGCGCGCAAGTTGCTGATCTCCGACCTGAACGGCGGCTATCCCTCGTACTTCATCTACGGCCCGATCGTGTTTTCGCGCGCGACGCCCGAATTCATGTCGGCGATCACCAATAACGCCGGCCTGATGAACGCGCTGGCGTTCAACGCCAGCCCGCTCGTCACGCGCCGCGGCGAGCCGCCGGACGCGCAGCGCGAGGAGCTGGTGGTGGTCAGTTCGCCGTTCTTTCCGCACAAACTGGTGAACGGCTACGCCAACCGGATGGGCGCGGTGATCTATTCGATCAACAAGGTGCCGGTGCGCAGCCTGCGCCACCTGGTGGCGCAGTTGCGCGACCTCAAGGACGAGCTGGTGGTGATCCACTTCGACCAGCGCGCCGGCGAAACCATGGTGCTGCCGCGCAAGGGCATGCTGGACGCGACCGAAGCGGTGTTGACCGACAACGGCATCCGCCAGCAAGGCTCGCCGGACATGATGGACGTGTGGCACGGCAAGGCCGGCAAGTAAGGGTCTGCGCCGGCGCCCACGATAGAACTGCGAAACTTGTTCCCGGCACGGCTCGGACGGGCCCACCGCTCTGGCCCGCCTTCCAGTCGCATAGTGGGGGCGGCCGAAGAGCCTTAGCTCACTGAGGTTTCGCCACCTTCACGGGCGTGAACGTCAGGTCGGCGAAGTCGTAGCTGAAGTCGGTCTCGGTGGACACCGGCGCCATCTTCATGCGCTCGATGCTGCCGTCCGGATTCAGCGAGAACGTCACGTACGCATCGGCGTTGAAGTTGCGCTGCTTCCAGCGGACGATGAAGGTATCGTGCTGGAAGTGTTCGAGTTCGCCGGTCAGGTCGGGCGTCTTCGCGAAGCTCAGAACACGCTTGGCGCCGAGCGCCCGGATGGTCGCCTTGCCGTACCACGCGTCCTGGTATTCGCCGTCGTAGGCCGCCAGCGCCAGCGAGGGCTTCGACCTGGCCGCGCGCGTGGTGGTCGCGTTCTTCTGGCGCGCCAGCTCCTTCTCATGCGCCTCGTGCTCGACATCGCCGATCAACTTGATCCAGTCGCTCGGCGCCGCACCGAGGTACTGGTCGAGCAGGCGATACTGCAGCGACGTCATGGCGCCGCCGCTTTCGGCGTTGGTCAGGATCGCGATACCCAGTTTCGCTTCCGGCACCAGCACCACGCGCGAATAAAAGCCTTGCAGCGCGCCGCCGTGCATCGCCAGCTTCATGCCCTTGTAGTCGCGCAGCTGGAAGCCCAGGCCATACGCGTAGAAATTCGGCCTGGTCGCGGCCAGCGCGGGCTTCGGCTCGGAGATCTTCATCGGCGTTTGCGGGGTCCACATCTCGCCGCTCTGGGCGGCGCTGAACAGACGCAGCTCCTTGCCCTCGGCGTCCTTGCCGGCGCCTTCCAGCTTGCCGCCGTCGAGCAGCAGGTTCATCCAGCGCGCGATGTCTTCGGCGTTGGTGTTGATGCCGACCGCGCCGACCGCGTTCGCCACCGGCATCGGCTTGACCACGGCGATCTTGCCGTCGATCTTGCTGTGCGGGCTCGAGAGGTTCGGGTTGCCGGCGTTTTCCGCCAGGCTGGTGGTGGTCGAGGTCATGCCGACCGGTTTGAGGATGCGCTCGCGCACCGTGTCGCCCCACGACTTGCCGGACTTCTGCGCGATGATCTTCCCGGCCACGATGTAGAGCAGGTTGTCGTACGCGTAGCTGTTGCGAAAGCTGGTGGCCGGGCGGATGTAGCGCAGCTTCTCGATGATCTCGTCGGTCGTGAAGCTGGTGGTCGGCCACCACAGCAGGTCGCCGGCGCCCAGTCCCAGTCCGCTGCGGTGGGTCAGCAGGTCGCGCACCGTCATTTCATGCGTGACGTAGGCGTCGAACATCTGGAAGTCGGGCAGGTGCCTGGTGACCGGGTCGTCCCATGCCAGCTTGCCTTCGTCGACCAGCATCGCCAGCGCGGCGGCGGTAAACGCCTTCGAGTTGGAGGCGATTTCGAACAGGGTCTTGCCGTCCACCGGCGCAGGCTCGCCCAGCTTCCTGACGCCGAAGCCGCGGGCGGCGATCACCTTGCCGTCCTTGACCACGGCGATCGCGATGCCGGGCACGTCGAAGGACTTCAGCGCGCGCGCCACATCGGCGTCGAGGCTGAAGGCGGACGCCGGCGCGGCGGCGACGACCGGTGCTGCGGGTGTTTGCGCGTAGCTGGCGCCGGCAACAGCGGTGGAGAAAGCGAGCAGGATCGATGCTGCGGTACGGGTCATCTGGTGCACTCTGCGGTTCCTTATTTCTTGGCCATCTGTTTGTCGACGCTCGCCTGGGTCGCCGGGTGGTAGCGCGCACGCGCCTCCTTGTAGACACCGATCGCCCAGGCCTTGTCGTCCGGGCTTTTGAGCAGCGCGGCGTACAGCGGCACCACGAATTTCTGGCGCCCCACGCTCATCAGGAAGGCGCGCAGCGGTTCGCGGATCTCGCGGTAGCCGGCCTTCACGCCGGCGCGGTAGAAGCGGAACGCGACTTCGTTGTTGCCGGTCCTGGCCAGGCCGAACGCCTGGTCCAGTTCCTTCAGCTGCGCCGCAGTGGCCTTGCCGTCGATATCGTTCAGGAATTTCATCCACTCGGCGGCGTTCCACTTTTTGGTGTCCAGCCGCGCGGTCGGCAGCTCGCCCCTGAGCCAGGCGGCGCGGGTGGTGTCGAGCGCGGCGAGGCGGGCCGACTGCGCGCGCCTGGCGCTGGCCGGGATGCCGGCGCCGTGCAGCCATTCGTCAAGTTCGGCGTCGCTCATCACCTCGGGATGCGGCGCCAGCAGGTTCTTGCGCAGGTAGCTCACGAACTGCTCGGTGGTCACGCTCTGGAACGCGTGCTGGTCGAACCAGCCGCGCAGGAATGGATCGAATAGCGCGCGGCCGGCGCGCTGCTCGAGCGTGCGCAGGAACCAGGCGCCCTTCGGATACGCCAGCGAATCGTCGGTATAGGTCTTGGACGAGGTGTCCGGATCCTTGGTCAGCAAGGCCTGCTTCGGCGCGGCCACGGTCTTGAGCAGCTCCAGCGCCTCTTCCTGCTCGAGCTGCAGGTTCATGGTCGCGACTTCCTCGCCATACATCACTTCGAGGATGCGGGTGGTGACGTAGGTGGTGAAGCCTTCGTTGAGCCACCAGTGCTTCCATGACGCGTTGGTGACCAGGTTGCCGGACCAGCTGTGCGCCAGTTCGTGCGCGATCAGGTCGACCAGGCTGCGGTCGCCCGCGATCATGGTCGGGGTCAGGAAGGTCAGGCGCGGATTTTCCATGCCGCCGATCGGGAACGACGGCGGCAGCACCAGCATGTCGTAGCGCCCCCAGCGATACGGGCCGTACAGCGACTCGGCCGCGGCCACCATTTTCTCGGTGTCGCCCAGTTCGTACTCGGCGGCCTTGATGCGCTTCGGCTCGGCGTAAACGCCGGTGCGCGGACCGAGGGCGCGCGCTTCCAGTTCGCCGATGCCGATCGCCAGCAGGTAGGACGGAATCGCCTGCGGCATCGTGAAGCGCCAGCCGCCCTTGCCGGTGGCCTTCGGATCGTTATCGGCGCTCATCACCACGCGCAGGCCCTGCGGCGCCTCGATGCGGGCGGTGTAGGTGAAGCGCACCGCCGGCGTATCCTGCACCGGCACCCACGAGCGCGCGTTGATGGTCTCGGACTGGCTGAACATGAACGGCCGCTTGCCGGACATGGTCTGCGCGGGCGTCAGCCACTGCAGCGCGGTGGCGCTCGGCGCGGTGCGGTAGTAGATGCGCACCTTGGCCGGCTGCCCGGCCAGCGCGATGTGCAGCGCCTGGCCCTTTTCGGCGTCCGGCTTGTCGAGCGTGTGCTGCACCGTCTTCCACTGGCCGTCGGCGCCCTTGGCCTGCACCTTGGCGATGGTCAGTTCGCGCGTGTCGAGCTCCAATGTGCGGGCCGACTTGTCGATCCAGTCGAGCGACAGTTCGGCGAAACCGGACAGGGTCTTGCGCGTGAAGTCGGCCTTCAGGTCCATGTGCAGCGCGCTGGTCTTCACCTGGTCGTAGCGCGCGTAGCTGAGCGGATCGAGCGCGAAGGCGCAGGCGCTCCATTGGGTGAGGAAGGCGCAGGCGGCCGCGCGCAGGATGGTCGAATTGTTCATGGGTCTTTCAGGTCGGGATGACGGGACCGGCACACTGCCCGGGCGCGTGCAGAATAGCACTTTCGCCCCGCCAGCGAAAGCGCCCCATGCGCCGCCCGCGCGGTGTATTGACGCCGATGGATGAAGGCCCAGGCATCAAGACTCTGCTATGATCCGCGCTTCACTTTCACCACCGCCCCCATGGATGCATTCCTCGTATCGACCGGTATCGTCGCCCTGGCCGAAATCGGCGACAAGACCCAGTTGCTGGCATTCCTGCTGGCCGCCAAATTCCGCCGGCCGGTGCCGATCGTGCTCGGCATCCTGGTCGCCACCATCGCCAACCATGCGTTCGCCGCCGCGGTCGGCGCCTGGGTCGCCAGCCTGATGGGACCGGACGTGATGCGCTGGGTGCTGGGCCTGTCGTTCCTCGCCATGGCGGCCTGGATCATGGTGCCCGACGAGATCGACAACGACGAAGCGAGCCTCGCCAAATACGGCGTGTTCCTCACCACGCTGATCGCGTTCTTCATCGCCGAAATGGGCGACAAGACGCAGATCGCCACGGTGGCGCTGGCGGCGCGCTACGAATCGATGATCGCGGTGGTGGCCGGCACTACCGCCGGCATGATGCTGGCGAACGTGCCGGCGGTGTTGTTCGGCGAGCGGATCGCCCGCAAACTGCCGCTACGCCTGGTGCACGGCATCGCCGCGCTGATGTTTGCGTTGCTGGGCGTCGGCACGCTGCTGGGCGCCGGAGAGAGTTTCGGATTCTGAACGGTCGAATTTCAGTATGCCCGCGTCGGCTGGCGCGTGTCGCCATTGTTTCTAAGTTGAAATGCGAGTTCGAGATACACCTCCAGGGGCACTCTTACGCTCACTGCCTCGTTTGACAGGCTCTACCCCATCCTGCCGACCAGCCATTGGAGAAAGTTCCCTGCGGCGGCGCGGAACGGCACGCATTCTTTTTGGCTATGTCACCGCTAAGACTCCAGTTTCCGGCAAACCGCCCATCAACCAGGAACCTTCGATATAACGGCAGGTTCTAAAGAATCGCCGCAACCTTAAGGTTCCTGGAGAGTGTGGGACGACGGCTAAAACTTTCAACACTTAGAGGTGCCATAGCCTTCTTTTTCGCCCAGCCCCCTCATTGAACGCGCTGGGCCTCGATTTGGCTCACCCACACCGGCGCCGACCACAGCATGTTGCCGTCGGCCTGGGTGAGCCGCACGTAATAAAAATGTTCGCCCGGCGCCGGGATGAACGTGGTTGCCGCGCGGTGCGACAGCTCGGTCACCGCGCCATTCCGCCCGGGCACCCCTTCGAACACCACCACCGACGCCACCGCCTTGCCGGAGCTGCTGGCGAAATGCGCAACCAGCGCCAGGCTGCCGCTGTTGACGAAGCGCTCCCCCATCATGCGCCCGTTCGCGGTCAGCACCAGTTGCGAGCCCTTGTCCATGGTCGCGAACACGCGGCGCGCCCTGAGCGCATCGAGGAAGCCGGCGCCGGTCAGCGGCTGGCCGTTCGGCAGCAGCACGCCGGTGCGGTTGGTGTACGAGGCGCCCCAGTTGGCGCAGTGGTTGTCCTGGTTCGAACTGAAGGCCACGTGGTAGCCGGCCTCGAGCGCCTTGTTGCAGCCGATCTCGTAATTGCTGCGGCGCGTTTCGGTCTCGGTGGTGTTGGCCGAAAACGCATTGCTGTTGACTACCTCGCACAGCGCCATGGCCTGGTCGCCATCCTCGCTGTAGCCCATCGGCACGCCGCCGACCAGGAACTGGCCGCTGCGGGCCGGATGGTTGAACTGGCCGATCCAGCCGCGCTTGCGCATCAGCGCGTACAGCGCGGCGAAGTCGTTCTTCGGCGTCAGCGTGTCGGCCAGCAGCCGGCCGGCGCCGTTGCGTTCCCAGCCAAGCAATTCGGCGCTGTTGAAGATGTTCAGGTGGCCGCCGTTGTCGATCACGCCCCATTCGAGTCCGTACAGCGCCAGGAAGCCGGGATGGGCGGCGTTGAAGTCGGCCGCCGCCGCCAGGCCGGACTGGTACAGCGCGCTGGCCGCGGCCGGCTCGGCCTCCGCCCGGGTGCCGGAGGAGCCGTCGTACATGTGGTTGTGTTCGGACGCGACCAGGATGTCGAGCCCGCGCTTGCGGGCGTAGGTGTAGGCCTCGGCCGGGCCGGAGACGGTGCTTTGCGGCTCCTGGGCGCCGCTGCAGCCGGCCAGGTCGCCGCCGCCGTCGCTGTGCGCGGTCTGGCTGTGCAGGTTGCCAAGGTACACGGTGTACGGCAGCGACCCGGTGGCCGGCGCGACGCTGCCCGCCGTCCCATGGCGCGGCATGGCGCGAAACGCCGGCATCGCCGGCGCGGCCACCGGTCCCACCGCGATTTCCCAGGACTGCTCGACGATGTCGCCGGCCAGGGCCGTGTCGCGCGCCGATGCCTGTAGCCGCACGCGGTAGATGCCGGCCGGCGCGGCGCCGGCGCCCGCGCTGCCGTCCCAGCGCACCGCTACGCCGACCGGGTCGCGAAACAGCGTCGCGGCGCCGTTCCACTGCCACACCAGGCGCCCGTCCGGCGCGCTCAGATCGAGCCGCCAGCGCACCGCCCGCGGCGACGCCACCAGCGGATACTCGAACGCCAGCGCGAAAGTGCGCGCGCCGACGTAGCCGTCTCCTGCCGGCTCGCCGTGGTACGGCGCGTGCAAGGTGGCGTCGAACTCGCGGTGATCCGTCCCGGACGCGCGGGCCGGGCCGCCCGCGCACAGCGCCGCCAAAACCGGAAACAGGAAGTACAGAGCCTTGCGATAGAAATCCATCTTGTCCTCATGTGCCGAAGTCGATCGATATTGCAATGATCGCAACTTGGCAAATGGG
>CXWL01120135.1_pt1 | contig 41750 bp, 56 predicted proteins | sample 590931 | NCBI WGS metagenome assembly CXWL01 (sample SAMEA3498368, study PRJEB10139) | groundwater metagenome | biome: water well; material: biofilm material | place: Germany | collected 2015-04-27 | reverse complement strand
CGGCGCAGCCCTGGCGCTTGATCTGCCACACCTGGCCGCCGTAGGTGCCGCGCACCATGTCGATCTCGTTGGGAAAGCGGCAGTCGGTGATGACGAACCGGGTGGCAAAGCGGTTTTTCATGGCGTAGGCCACGCGCTGGCTGGTCTGGCCTACCCAGTAGTTATGCGACTGGTGGCGCCGGTACTCGGTGCCCCACCACTGCAGAATCTGCCGCGGGCTGCGGGGTGCGTCGAGGTCGATGCGCTCGCCAAGCTCGTGGTGCAGGTTGATCATGCGGGCGACAAAACCGTCATTCAGCGATTTGCACAGGGCTAGCGCGGTGAGCGTGTGCTCCTTGGTCTCGCGGTGCTGGAGCTGGGCAATGTCGATGCTGAAGGCTTGTGAGATTTCGGCATACAGGGGGTCGGCAAACGCCATCTTGATGAAACCGCAGTGGGTGCGCAGCAGATCGGCCACGGTGTCTTTGCCGCTGGCCTTGGGGCCGGTGAGGCCAATGAGGGTAAAGGGTTTGGTCATGGGTGGTTCTCAGTGGGTGGTGGAAGGGGTTACCGGGACAGCAGTGCGGCGAACGGGTTGGAAATGTCTTTCCAGCGCTCAAAGGAACGAATGCGGGAAGCGACGCCTTTTTTCAGGCCGTAGCGCTCTTCAACCACGGGGCCGGGCTCGGTGCTTGCCCGGATGGCTTGCACCGTTTGCGCGTCCAGGCTTGACCTGGCGCGCAGCGCTGCAGTGATGCGGGCTTTGTGGTCAGGGCGCATGCTGCGACCGCGCTGGGCTTTCGAGGCGGTGCGTGCAATGAGGCAGTCGGGGTGCACGCACAAGTCGTTTTGGCACTTGGTGCCCACATAGAGGCGCGATGGCAGCGGGCCGTTGACGAGCTGATACACCAGGCGGCGGGTGATGTAGCGTTTGCCGCCTACATCCCATTGCGGAAACTTGCCTTTGACGGCGCGGCCGTTCCAGAGCAGGCAGTCGCCTTCGGGCGTGGTTCTGGCCAGCAGGTCGGACAGCCGAATGTCGGGCAGGCCGTCTGCGGTGACCGGGAAGCGATGGGTGGTGCTCATGCGCAGTTCTCAGCAGGGGGGGGTTGAACTTTTTCGGCGTGCTTGACCCAGCTCGGCGGCAGCGGGGCCAGTTCGCAGCTTTTGACGTGGCCGCGCAGTTCTGAATCCACCGGTTTGACGGCGTAAACCTCCAGATCCAGCGAGCGGCCGGGCTTGAGTTCGTCGTGATGGTCTTTCAGGAACTTGATGGCCGCCGCGCCCAGCCACTGCGCGCACAGGTCGCCCTGCAGCTGCCCCGACGTGTCGCGCCCGCGCAAAATCAGGCCGCGCTCTGAGTCGAGGCTCGCGCCTGTGGTGCACTCGATGGGGCGCATGGTCAGGAAGGCGCGAATCCTGATGCATTGCTCTGGAACGGCGGGCAGCATGGCGGGCTCAGGCGGCTGTGCGCTGGCTGTGCGCCTGGTGCGCGTCGGCAGCGGCCTTGGCCTCGAGCACGGCCTCGCAGCTGGCCATCCACACCAGGTAGGCGCGGCTGCCCTTTTTGTGGGGGTTGACGGCCACCGGCCCGCCTTGGGCCTGCCGCATGCCTGCCGCCTCGCCTGACGCCTTGGCCTGGGCAATCACGGCCATGTAGGCCTTGTCGAGGCTGGTGACGGCGCCGGGCTTGTGCTCGGGCCCGGCCTTGAAGGGCGGCCGCTGGTGGCGTGGCGCGGGCAGGCCGCGTGAGGCGTCAGCCTGCAGCTTGCGCGTTTGGCTCTCGATGCAGAAGCCGTTGGCGGTGCGGTAGTCGAGCACCTCGCAGATCTGCTCCCACACGCTGGCGGCCCAGTAGAGCATGAGGCCCATGATGCAAAGCAGGCCCAGGCCAGCCAGCAGCCAGTGCAGGGCGTTGATGTAGCTATCGTCGATGTTGAAAGATGCGGCAAGGGCGACAAAGGCCAGGGCGCCGGCGATGCAGAGGGTGGCGGCCTTCATGCTGCACCCACTGAAGGATTGAAGGGTTGAAGGGACAATCTGCGGACGGCTCGGCAACGCCCCTCGTAGCTCTTGCGGAAGTCGTACAGGTCGCCGTAGAAGAAGTCCTGAATCCAGGCGCCGTAGTCCGAGTACTGCGTGCTGGTCCAGTGCCAACCCGACTCGAAGCGCTCTGGCATGGTGGCGTACAGCAGCGCGCATTCAGCGCGGCTGGGTAGGTGGCAGTCGCCCGGCAGCTTGCGAATCTTTTTGGCCAGGGCATTGCCGGCAGCGGCCATGTCCAGCGTGTTGGCGTGGCCGTCAAAGCGGCAGTCGGCACCGGTAATCAGTTTGCCTTCAATGCCCCATTTGGACTTGAAGGCAAAGGCGGGGCCGTCCGGCAGCACCAGGTGCCAGCCGGTCAGGCCATCGGCGCTGCGCATGATGCCGGCGTAGTGGCCCTGCTGCTCTGGCCAGTGCTGGCCGGGAAGGGGTAGGGTGAGCGTGCTCACGATGCCACCTCGACCAGGTCGCCGAAGTCGTCAACGGCAAATTCGGCGGTGGTGCACGTCCACTGGCGGCCGAGTTCGTCCTGGCGCTGCTCAAGGGCCCAGAACTGGGTTTTGACCCACTGCACGCCGTGCGCGGGCACCAAGTGCAGTGAGTAGGACCCGTCTGCGCTTTTGGCTTCCATGCCGCCGCCGTGGTGGTTGTAGCGGCACGATGCCAGGGGCAGCCTGAAGCTGTGCTGTTGCGGCGCAGTGCATGCGCGTGCACTGGCTTTTGTGGGGAAAGGTGTTTGCATTTGGCCTCCGTTGGTTGAACGTGAGGCCGATATTAAGCGCGGCGCTTTGTTTTTGTCAAGCGCAACGCTTAACTATTTGCAATAATGTCCAAACCCGCTTGGTGCGGGGTAAAGGACTCAACGATGACAGACGAAAAAAAACCGCCTCAAGGGGCGGGTTGTATGGGTCAGGCGGCCTTAGGTGGGCAACTCGAACCAGCTCTGATGGGCGCAGTCTTCACAGACGAAACCGGCCTCTTTGATGCCGACGGCGCCAAATGTGGGGTGCGGTCGGTTGCCGGTTCGGCGCAGCTTGGCGCTGCCGCAGGCGTCGCACCGGTGGGTGGCGTGCGAATCGGTCAGCGCCTGCGCCATGCTGCGGCACTTTGCAAGTGCCACCTCTACCTCTTGTATTTTCGTGTGCGCCGCCTGGAGCTGGGCCTGCGCATCATCATGGCGAGCCTGAAGTGCCGCCTGTTGCGCCTTCAGGAGCCGAAGGTGCTCTTGAAGAATCGTCGCACTGCCGTGCTCGTTGATAAGTTTTTCGAACGCCTCAAATAAACCCATGGGGCGGCTTCTTTCACTGCTTGGCGCAGGCGGTGCTGAACGCGCTGCAGGTTGTCGGGGTGATGGGGGTGCCTGTAAAACTGATCTTCAGTTGCTCAAGCTCAGTTTGTAAAAAGGAGCCTTCGCGCTGGGTCACGTCATTGGAGCGCTCATAAGCGGAGCCTGGGTTGGTGACCATTTCGGCCCTGGACAATACCTTCACGGCTCCGCCAGACTCGATAACGGTGAAGGCAAGGCGCACCTCCGGGACGCCGTCGTACCTTGAACCATAGACAAACGTAGATGCGAAGTCGGTCATGCGCTTCGTGACGACGACGCCGTAATCTGTAACGCTCTTGATTTGCATGCCCTTGGAAACTGTGCCATTCACAATTCTGTCTAAAACCTGCTTTTTGCTAACGCCCTGAATGGTCACCTCGGGGTTGCCTGATGGTGTGCTGAGAGGCGGCGGCGGTGTTGCACACCCTACAAGAGTCAGCATGCATGCTAAAAATAGAAATTTCATATTTTCTCCTTGAAACTTTCTTATCAGAGGTCACCAAAATTTGAGGAGTTAGGCGCCCTCGTATGCCATGCCGCCGTTTTAATTTTCTGTTCCGTTTTTTCGGGTTGGTTGCGCAAGAGCATTAAGCAACCGCAGGGCTGTCTCCCATTGGTCGGCTGGTAGATCTTCCATCACCATCATCGCCTTTGTGCGCGGGTCATTGATGCCATGCAGCTCCATATAAGTTGGGGGGTTGTCCATCCAGCCGCGCTCTTTCTTGCATCCTGACTCCAGTTTGCGCGCGAGTGGATCCCCAATCTGGCGGACTTTGCCGGTTTTGCTGTCGCGGGCCGCATTCATGATCTGACTCAGATAAACAGGTGATGTTTCAGCAAGCTCGGCCACCCGTTCCTGAGTGCCAAATTCGGTTATCAAGCGCTCCAAATTTTTAAGGCGAATTTCGTCCACTGTTTTCATCGCGCAATTAAAAGCGAGTCGCTTAAATCGTGGAATGAGCGTGGCGCTTGCATTCAATTAAGCGTCTCGCTTATACTGCGGCGATGAACCTCTCTGAATACCTTAGCGCCCACGGTCAACAAACCGACCTTGCGCGTGCAATCGGCGCCCAACCTCAACTGGTTTGGCAGTGGGCCAAAGGTGTGCGCCCTGTTCCCATCGAGCGCTGCGTTCCAATCGAGCGCGCCACTGAAGGCGCCGTTTCCCGCCGCGACCTGCGCCCCGACGACTGGCAAGACATCTGGCCGGAGTTGGCCACGCCCGAAAACATACAGCCAAATCAGCCTCCAGCCCTTGCCCCGCCTGCGCAAGCAGCTATCACCGTGATAGCGAATGGAGCGCAAGCCCAGCCCGCCGCACCTGCGCAGGACGCGCCGGCCGACGCGCCTTCTGGTGCGGCAAGCCCTGTGCTCGCTGGGGAGGCTGTGTGATGGCTGCGACCGTGACGATCGACTGCGATTCGTCGCCGCTTGAAGCGGTGACTTCCGAACTACTTGCCGAACTTTCGCAGCGCCGTCTTCAGGCTCGCCTGGTTCGCGCCCGAGGACTTGAGGCTCTTGCGAAGCCCGGACGTGTCGAGGTCCGAGACCTTTCCACACCCGGGGCAGGTAAACACCTTGTTGTTTTGCACGCTTCCGATGCGCTTCTTGGCTTTCTTGCCGCAGTACGGGCAGGCGAATTCGATGTTTGAGTTGTCGAGCAAGTTCATGGGCGGCTCCTTTGTGAAGTTGGCTGGTGTGAGAGCTGCCAATGTAGCAAAGCGGGTTGCCCGCCATTTTCCCCACCGCCACCAAAACCGGCGCGCTCTGGTCGTCTCCTCCCTGTACAAAACCCTGGCGCGGGAAGGTGCCAGGGCGTGGGCGCGGCGGGGCGGTGGGGGTTTCTTTTTGCATGGGGGCAGTGTTGCTGCGCCCGCGCCTTCGATCCATCCCTGTTTTTAGAAAGTCTGGCTATGAACCGACGCATTGCCGCGCTGCTGCTGGCGCGCCGCCACCCCGATTGGGATGTGCTGGAGGCCCACATGGGCAAGCGCAAAGACACGCTGCGCAAGGAACTCACCGGCCAGCCGGGCTACAAGTGGGGCGTGGACGACGAGGACATGCTGATCGACCCGTGCGAGGCGGTGGGTGTGAGCGATCCACTGGCGCCATTGACGGCGGCGCTGCTGAACCGGGGCGTGATGTTTCTGAAGCTGCCCACGGGCGTGCCTGACGACAGCCCGACCTTTCAGTGCTTGGCCGCTGCGGCCAAGGACTTTGGCGAGTTCATGGTCACGGCGTCCAGTGCGCTGGCTGACGGCAAGGTGTCGCTCAACGAACTCAAGGACATCGAAAAGGAGTTCGGTGAACTGGTCGCCAAGGGGCAGACCTGCCTGGCCAGCATGCGCGTGCTGCACGAGGCGGGCAAGCCTTCGTCGTCATCCTCCAGCCACAACTGAGCCGATGGACAACGTGGCGGTTCAAGCGGCTTATGCGTTTGCTGTTGTTGAGGCGTGGCTGCCGCAGGTGCGTATGTGCGCGTGCGGAACCAATTTCTGTGGGGTGGGCCGCCCATGTCGGTAAAGGTCATGTCCCTCGTGTTCGAGCGTTACCCCAATGCGGCCGAGATGCTGTTGGCACTCGCGCTGGCGGACCATGCGCACGATGACGGGACGCACATCTACCCGAGCGTGGCGGCGTTGGCAAAAAAAACGAGGCGAAGTGAGCGTGCGGTCCAGTACCAATTGCGCGCCATGGTTGCCCGTGGGTGGCTGGTTCTCAACAAACAGGCCACAGGTCAGCGCGGGTTGACCAACCACTATGTGATCAGCGAGGAATGGCTGGCAGGCGGTGAGCCTGTGCCGCCCATCACGGAAGCCACGGGTGCAAATTTTGCACCCGTGGAATCTGTGGATAACTCGCCGGTCACGGGTGAAGCCAGCTTCGCGCAGGGGTGCAATGGGCTTCGTCCACGGGTGAAGCCCATTGCACCCAAACCATCATTAACCATCATGAACCAAACCCCCCTTACCCCCCAAGGGGGGAATTGCGGTGAGTCGGATTCGCAATCGGGGGCGGGTGCGGGGAGGGCTGGTGGTCCGGACAAGGCAGAGGGCTTTGAGCAGTTCTGGCGGGCATGGCCCGACAACGAGGGGAAGCAGGATTACGTGCTTTGCCTGGCGCTGTGGAGGCGCAAAGGCCTGCACCGGTTTACCCAGGAGATCCTGCTGGATGTCGTGGCGCGGCGGGCAAGCGAGCGTTGGAAGGCGGGCTACATCGAGGCGCCACGTCGATACCTTCGTGGCTCGCGCTGGCTGGACAAGGTCACGCACGGGGTTGCCACATCGGCGATGCGTTGGAGCGACACCAGGCCGGGCATCGAGGCCATGGGCGTTCGGCTTGGCCTGGGCGCGTGGGATGAGGCGCGGTTTCAGCGAACCGCTGCGCAGGAGGACATGTTTCACGTCTATGCGCAGAAGGTGAAGACATTGGCGAATCAACAAGGTGGAGCCTGACCATGCAGATCAGCATCAAGACCAACTTCCCCGATGTGCAGCGCAAGCTCGACCAGTTGCAGCAGGACGTGCGTGCCAAAGCGTCAGCCTCTGCCGTGAACAAGACCATGGAGCAGGCACGCACGCAGATGATCCGCGAGATCACCAGCGAGTTCGCAGTGAAGGCCGGCTTTGTGCGCGAGCGGCTGCGCATCAGCCGCGCCAGCTTCAAGCAGGGCGCGTTCAGCATTCAGGCCTCGCTGTCGGGCACCGGCAAGATCTCGGCCAACGTCATCGCCTTCAGTGCCAGGCAGGTCAGCACTGGCGTGAGCGTCAAGATCAAGAAGGCAGGCGGTCGCAAGATCATCACGGGCGCGTTCATCGGCAACAAGGGCCGCACCGTGTTCAAGCGTGTCGGTGCCAAGCGCCTGCCCATCAAGGCCGTGGCCACCATCAACGTGCCGCAGATGTTCAACCAGAAGCGCATCAATGCCGCCATGGTCGCCGCCATCAAGGACCGCTTCCCCACCATCTTCGAACGCGAGGCGAAGTTCTACGTCGCCCGCTTCAACGGCAAGTGATGCGCACCATGGCCATAGTCAAAGATTTCACGAACGGGTACACTTCGCCGGTCAGCTCAAAAAAAGGGCTGATCGGGTTTGGAAGCCCGATACACCGCTGCGACGCAAGCCGCAGTTCTCCCGCAGATCGTGCGGCTTCGTTGTCTGTGCCCCAAGTTTTGGTGGCTCGGATGGGAGGCCTTCGGGCCTGCCGGTTCGCGCAAGCGGTGTCCGGTCTTCCAACCTGTCCGAGTCACCGCCACCCGTTTGGAAGCGGGTGCGGTGGTTTTTGCAAACCACACCGCTTGGAGGCCATCAATGGCACAGATCATCTCCTTCCCGAACTCTGCACCAGCACCCGTGCAGCAGCACCGCAGCCCAGGCCGTCGGCCCAGGACCAGCAACATCATCAGCATACGTCGAGCGACAAAGCCGCCCGTCCCGCAACCAACGCGCCCAGTCGCGATGGCTCAACACACGGCGGCACAACACTCCGATGTGCATCGTGCAAGAGACTTCTTGCGCGCGGCCGAGTCAATACTCTTTCAGGCCAAGCACGAGTTGCTGATTGCAGAGCGACGACAACAAGGAAAACAGCATTGAAGCCTTACCCCACTCAAGCCGAACTGTGCTCACTCTTTGACTACGTAGAGGGTGAGCTTTACTACCGCACGGCACCGGCTGCACGAAGGGTGATCGGCGACAGGGTCGGCTCGATAGACCCGAGCACAGGCTACCGAATTGTGAAGATCAAAGGCACGCGATACAAGGCGCACCGGTTGATCTGGGTCTATGTCTACGGGCATCTGCCCGTCGGCACGGTGGATCACATCAATGGCGTGCGAGATGACAACACCCTGCTCAATCTCCGTGATGTGGACCGACGAACAAACACTCAGAACCAAATGAAGGCCAGCGCGGCGAGCACGACTGGCGTGCTGGGCGTGTATTGGAGTGAGACCCGCAATGGCTTCATGGCATCGGTCAGCGTTCTCGGAAAGAAGAAGCGACGTGGCCCGTACAAAACTGTCGAGCGTGCTGCGCTCGCCTATGTGGAGTTGAAGCGCCTCCATCACGCTGGGTGCACGCTGTGAGCGGGAGGGCTAACCCCGGGTCAAGGTACTTCCAGCGCCCGCCTCCACACGGGGCGAAACGAGCGCGAAAAAGCGCTAGCTGGGCTGCTGGGGAAATGTTGACAGATAGGTTGACACATGGGTAAGGCTGACCCGCATTTGTTGACGCAGGCCGAGTATGCCCGGCACCGGAAGGACCGCGGGCTCTCTGGTGGCTCGCGTGAAGCGGTGCGCAAGGCGGTTGACAAGAAAACGATTTCTGTTTTTGGCGAAAAGGGCTTGATCGACCCTGAGCTGGCTGACTCGCAATGGCTGCGCAACACCCGGGCGCGCATGAGTCCACAAGCCCAGGCCGGCGCCACGCCTGACCTGCTGGCCGGCGCCGCGCAGGTGCAGGCGGATGCACCGTCGACACCGCCACCCGCCGCTGCACCGGCTGCGCTGACCAACGGCTACACCGACGCCCGGGCCCGGCGCGAGTTGGCCGACGCCGAGACGTCGGAGATCAACCTCAAGAAGCTGCGCGGCGAGATGCTGGTCACGGCGGACGTTGCGCGCGCCGGCTTCGAGATCGGCCGCGAGCTGCGTGACGCCATGGAGGCCTCGGTCAACAGCCTGGCTTCGGAGCTGGCGTCCATCAGCAGCGCCGACGCATGCGCCGACATCCTGCGCCGCCACAACCGTGCGCTGCAGGACTTGTTGTCCAAATGCTTCCGGGAAAAGATCGGCGCTGCTGCAGGGACGAAGCCAACCGGGCACGAAACACAACACTGATGCCTCGCGGCCTGGGCTTCAGGCGCAACAACTGGAGAAAAAATTGAACCACGTTACATCACCCGCAACAGGCGACAGCGCCATCGAACAGGAAATCAAGGCCAAGGGCAAGACCGCGCCGCGCGTCACACCTGCGGATCTGCAGGCGAACATCGCCAGCGAGCACTACTTCACGGCTGCCGATGGCGCGCGCTTCGGTTGGCTTACCACTGATCATTCGGACCCGGAACAGCGGGACGCCGTGCGCCGCATCGCGGACAGCCTTCCAGTCCGCTCTTACAGCGGCAACAGCCTGGACATTGACGCGAACTCGAACGGCGTGGTGGTGCAGCCGCTGGGCCTCCTGACCTTTTGCGTCCTGGTGCTGCGCAACGGCTTCACCGTCACAGGCGAGAGCGCATGCGCCAGCCCGGAGAACTTCGACGCCGAGATCGGCCGCAAGATTGCCCGACAAAACGCCGAGCAGAAACTCTGGCCGCTGATGGGATACCAGCTGAAAGAGCAACTTTACCAACTCGCCCGGGCGCCGGAATAAGCCTGTTTAAGCGCCCGCCATCACCCAACAGCAGAAGCCCGTCAGGTAACGACCAATGAGCGACATGCGCGACGGCTACTTCGTCCTGATGGATGCCATCGCGCGCGGGCTTGAGCCTGACCCGAACCTGCTGCCCGACGTTTGGGCCGACACGTTCATGCAGATCGCCAAGGAGTCGGGGGCGTCTGAGCCTGGCGCCTACAAAACCTCGCGCACGCCGCATGCCCGGGCCGTGATGCGGGCGCTGGCGCCGTCGCACCCGTGCAAGCGGGTGGTGGTGCAGGGCGCTTCACAGATGCTGAAGACGCAGGTGGGCCTGAACTTTCTGGGCGAGACGGTGCACCAGCGGCCGAAGAACTTCCTGTGGATCGTGCCCACCGGCAAGCTGCACAAGCGGGCCGCGGCGCGTATCGACAAGACGGTGGCGGCCACGCCGGTACTGCGCGAGCGCTTTGCCCGGCCCAGCTCGCGCACGTCGACGAACAACAACGACATCAAGTCTTACCCGGGCGGATCGCTGTACATCGTCAGCGCCGGCGCCGCTGCCAACTTGTCGGAGCTGTCCGTCACCTACGTGGTTTATGACGAGGTCGACCGGAGCAAAGACAACATCGGCGGCGAGGGCGACCCCAAAGAGCTGGCAGAAACCCGCCAGACCTCGCACGAAAAGGACCGCAAGTCCTACTACCCCAGCTCGCCCACCATCGAGGGTGAGTCGGCCATCAATACGCTGTACCTGGCGGGCACGCAGCGCGTGGCGCTGTTCGAATGCATCCATTGCGGCGCAGCCCAGCCCATGGAGTTCTTCAACGCCGACGGCAACCCCCGGCTGATCGTCAGCGAGGACGGCAAGCGCGCCATGTACCCGTGCCAGGTCGACGGCTGCGGCGGGTTGCACGAGGAGGGTGACAAGTCGCGCATGTTCGCCCGTGGGCTGTGGAGCGAGGGCGTGCCCGGCGACGGCGAGACCGAGAGCTACATGATCTCGGCCATGTTCCTGCCTTACGGCTGGCTGCCGTGGATCTCGCTGATGAAGCAGTACGAGTCCGCCAAGGCCAAGCTGGAAGAGGGCAGCGAAGAGTCGATGATTGTGTTTTACAACACGCGGCTGGCGCAGTGCTGGGCCCGCACAAAGGAGACCACGCGGTATGACGCCCTGATGAACCGGGCCAACGACTACCGCCTGGGCACCGTGCCCATGGGCGGGCTGGTGCTGACCGCCGCGATTGACACCCAGGCCTACCGGCTGGAGATGAAGGTGATGGCCTGGGGCGAGGGCATGGAGTGCTGGGTGGTGGACTACCAGGTGATCCACGGCTCCCCGGCCGAGCAGGAAACCTGGGACAAGGCCGACGCGCTGCTCAGGGGCCGGTACCGCCACGCGTCTGGCGCCATGATGACCATCAGCGCGGCCTTCGTGGACTCGGGCGGCTCCAACACGCAGGACGTTTACAACTTCACGTATTCGCGCAAGCGCCGCAACGTCTTCGCCATCAAGGGTCACAGCCGGCCCAATCGCCCCATCATCAGCGCCAAACCCAGTGTGGTCGACGTGACCTGGCGCGGCAAGACGGAAAAGAAGGGCGCGCAGCTGTGGTTCATCGGCACCGACACCGCCAAGGACTACCTGCAGGCGCGCTGGCCTCGCACAGAAGGCCCCGGCGCCATGCACTTCAGCCGCGACCTGCCCGAGAGCTACTACAAGGGCCTGACTGCCGAATACCGCACCACCAGCTACAAGCGCGGGCGCAAGACCAGCCACTGGGAGCAGAAAAAGGGCGAAGCCAACGAGCCGCTGGACCTGGCCAACTACAACCTGGCGGCGGCGTACTACCTGGGCCTGCACAAGAAAAGCGAGCACGGCTGGCAGTTGCTGCGCGACCGGCTGATTCCCATGGACCGCGATTTGTTCGCCGCCCCTGAGGAACCGGCAGCCACGGATAGCACCTCAGTGCAAACGCGTGCACTGCCAGCGCCAGCTATAGCACCAAGTCAGACGCCCGCGCCCGTGTCGGGCTCGACTTCACTTTCTGCACTGCGCAAGGGGCGCAAGTGAAAGTTGACGCATCAGCCGACGGTGTGGTCAGCGAGCCGGATATCGTCCAACTGGTGCTGCAGCGCGTCAAGGCGGCCATGCCGGAACTGAGCGAGGACACGATGGCCAGGGTGCGGGCTGAATTGCTGGCTGAGTACGGCGGCCAGCGTGTGCGCATACCGAAGCGTGCCAAGGACTTGCAGGGCGAAAAGCGCGAAGCGGCCTACCGCGACGGACTCACCGGCACTCCCACGGAGGAGGTGGTCAGCAAACACGGCATCAGCCGGCGCACGCTTTACCGGCTGATGAAGACCGGACCCGACGGGTACCGCCGCGGCTGACTTGTGCCAAGTTGCCCTGTTTTGGCACAGGGTCCGTCAATAGACTGAGCCCACTCATTCATCAATTGATTCCCTTCAACACCTCCAGGGGCATCCACATGGGCCGCTAAATGTCAGGCATCACCCTCGCGCAAGCGCAATCACAGTTGGCAACCTGGCTTGAGGCCGACACGAAAGTCGCCAGCGGCCAGTCATACGAGATCGCGGGGCGCAAGCTGACTCGCGCCGACGCCGCCACCATTACCGAAAAAATCGAGTACTGGGATAGGAAAGTCATGCAGCTCACGCCCGCATCTGCCGGCCGTGGCCGCGCCCGCACCATCATGGTCCGCTGACATGGCAAAGCAAAAAACCGAAGCGGCCAAGCGCCAGCCACTGGTCAAACAGAATCTGCTTGACAAGGTCATTGGCTACATCGACCCCAAAAAAGGCCAACAGCGCCTGATGGCGCGCACCCACATGGCGCTGGTCGGTGGCTACACCGGCGCCCGCAACGACCGCACCACCACCGCGCGCTGGAACCCTGGCGGCGGCTCCCCTACCACGGATGCCGTGGCCGACCTTCCCATGTTGCGGGAGCGAAGCCGCGACGAGATGCGCAATTCTGCCGTGCCGGTTGGCGCGCTCAACGGCGCCGTCACGGGCATCGTGGGCACCGGGTTGTCGGGCATGCCGACCATCGACCATGTCGCCCTCGGCATGACCGAAGAGGCCGCCAAGGCATGGAATGAGAACGTCGGCAGGCGCTTCAAGTTTTGGGCTGAATCCGAGGACTGCGACGCCGCCCGCGTGAACGACTTCTACGCTATGCAAGAGCTGGCCAAGCGCACCTGGCTGGAAAGTGGTGACGCCTTCGTGCTCACGCCCATGCTGGCACGTAACGGCCGGCCAGCGCGGCTGGCCCTGCAGCTGGTGGAGGGCGACCGCTGCTGCAACCCGAACAAGACCGCGAACACCGCCACGCTGGTGGAGGGCGTCGAGTTTGACCCCTCCACCGGCGAAGCTGTCGCCTACCACTTCGCAAAAAATCATCCGGGCGAAATCGCGGCAGGCGGCAATTCATGGACGCGCGTGACCGCCCGTGGCGACAGCACCGGGCGCCGCAATGTGTTGCACCTCTTCAAGCAACTGCGGCCCGGGCAGGTGCGCGGCATTCCATGGATTGCACCGGTGCTCGAACCACTGAAGCAGCTTGGCAAGTGGACCGACAACGAACTCAACGCCGCCGTCACCAGCAGCATCTTCAGCGTGTTCGCCAAGATGGACCATGAGGCCTTCGAAAGCATCTTCGATGAGGATGGCGAAAGCCAGCAATTGCTGAAGGATCGTGCTGGCTGGTCGGGTGCGCTCGAATCCGGGAAGGTCATCAACCTGCTGCCCGGCGAAGACATTGGCAGCGTCAGCACCAACCGACCCAACCCCGAGTTTGATCCGTTCTGGACAGCCATGGTGCGCCAGATTGGCATGGCGCTAGAGATTCCCTACGAGGTGCTGGTCATGCACTTCCAGAGCAGCTACAGCGCCGCGCGCGGCGCGCTGCTGATGGCCTGGAAGTTTTACAAGGGCCGGCGCGACCTGCTTGCCAAGAAATTCTGCCAGCCCGCCTACGAGCTGTGGCTGGCTGGCGAGGTGATGGAAGGCCGCATTGCTGCGCCAGGCTACTTTGCCAGCGACTACACCCGTGCTGCCTGGAACCAATGCCTGTGGACTGGCGACGGCCCCGGCTCCATCGACCCGCAGAAGGAAGTCATGGCCGCCAAAGCCCGGGTGGAGCTGGGCATCAGCACGCTGGAGCAGGAAAGCACGCTGCACGACGGCGTGGGCTGGGCCGTCAAGCACCGCCAGCGTGTCGCCGAGATCAACGCGCAGAAGGAAGATGGCATCTACGTGCAGCCGGCAGGATCGCCAGCGGCTGCTGCGCCAGATGCGCCGGCAGACCCAACGCAGGACGGCGAGGACCAGTTGCCACCGAAGCCCGGCGAGCGGAAACAAGAGTAGTGCCAAGTTGCCCTGTTTTGGCACAGCAAAAATTTTTACATTCAATGCACCGGAAACCCACTGCATGAAAATCCTTGACGTCCTCACCGCCCCCTGGGCCATCCAGCCAGCCAAGCTGCAGGAGATCCAGGCCATCTACGCCACGCACCTGCGCGGCGACAAGATCGACGTGGGCGCTGTCGAGGCGCGGTTGGGCCGGCCACTGGCCAACGAGCAGCGCCGGTATGAGGTGATCGATGGCGTGGCGGTGCTGCCCATCGTCGGCGTGATCGCCAAGCGCGCCAACCTGTTCATGGAAATTTCCGGTGGCGTGTCTACCGAGCTGGTGGCGCGTGATCTGCGCGACGCGATCGCCGACACGTCGGTGCATAGCATCATCCTTTCGATCGACTCCCCCGGCGGGCAGGTCGACGGCACCGCCACCCTCGCCAACCTGGTGCGTGAAGCCCGGGCGCAAAAGCCGGTTGTCACGCTGGCTGGCGGCGTCATGGCCAGCGCCGCCTACTGGATTGGTTCAGCTGCGGAAAAGGCCTACATCGCCGAAAGCACCACCGTCGTCGGCTCCATCGGCGTGGTGTCCACGCATGTGGATGTGTCCGGCTCGGAGGCGCAGCGCGGCATCAAAACCACAGAAATTTACGCAGGTGCCTACAAGCGCATTGCCAGCCAGTACGCACCGCTGTCCGATGCGGGCCGCACGTCCATGCAGGACCAGGTGGATTACTTTTATTCCGTGTTTGTCGGTGCGGTTGCAGCCAACCGCGGCGTCAGCGAGGAAAAAGTTGTGAAGGACATGGCCGATGGCCGCGTCTTCATTGGGCAGCAAGCGATTGATGCGGGCTTGGTGGACGGTGTCTCCACCCTGGAAGCACTGATTGCCCAGCTCAACCAGGACCGCGCCAGCGGCCAAAGCTCGACCGGCGCCGGTGCTGCGCAAAACCCTCCAACCTCACTTCAAGGAACCAACATGACCCCACAAGAATTTGCAGCCGCGCACCCCGAAGCGGTTACTGCTTTCCGCGCCGAAGGTGCTGCAGCCGAGCGCACGCGCATCCAGGCCGTTGAAGGCCAGTTGATCCCCGGCCACGAAGCCCTGATCAACACGCTCAAGTTCGACGGCACGTCCAACGCGGGCGATGCCGCGATTGCAGTGAACGCTGCCGAGAAAACCCTGCGCACCACGCAGGCCGCTGCCAGTGCAAACGATGCACCCAAGCCGCTTGCGCAAAAGCCTGCAGCCACGGTCGAAGCCGAAGGCTCCGGCCCTGCCGCCGATGCGCCCATCGAAGACCGCGCCAAGGCTGCCTGGGACAAAGACGCCACGCTGCGCGCTGAGTTTGCCGACAGCTTCGCCACCTACCTTGCTTACGCGAAGGCCGAGGACAAAGGCCAGGTGCGCGTGCTGGCCTCCAAGAAATAAGCCCGCCACCAGAAATCAGTCACCTCCACCACCCCAACAACCGTTTCCCAACTTCTAGGAACCATCATGAAGAAAACCCTTGCAGCCTTTCTTGTTATCGCCGTGGGCCTCTGCGCTGGCGCGGCCTTTGCCGCAGTTGGTGCGGCCCCGCCCAGTACTGGCGGCGCATTCCAGCAACTGGCCGGCTCACTGAACATCGGCGATCTGTCCGGCCTTTCCCTGCTGGGCATTGGCATGACCACGCTGGCCGCCGATGTGGCCCGCGCCTTTGAGCAGGGTGACCGCAACGACATGGGTGTGATCGCCGCTGACATCATCTACGAAGGCGCCGCGGTAGGCGACAACGCCAGCGGCTACGCCCGCCCTCTGGTGGCTGGTGATCCGTTCCGCGGCTTCGCAACTGAAAAGGTCGACAACTCCGCCGGCCTCGCTGGTGCAGCGAAGGTCTGGTTGCGCCAGGTTGGCCGTGTCGAACTGGCCATTGGCAGCCTTGCCATCACCGACGTGGGCAAGCCGGTGTATGCGTCTGACGACGCGACCTTCACCCTGACCGCCGCCAGCAACAGCTACATCGGCCGCGTGATTCGCTTTGTTTCCAGCGGCATCGGCGTCGTTGAGTTCGACGCCAGCAAGGCCGCTCTCGGCTCCATGACGGCCCTGACGGACAACACCACTGGTGCCGCCAGCGATACGCTGGCCGCCATCACCGACGCGGCAACCAAGAACGCTGTGGCGTCCCTGGCCGCCAAGGTCAACGCCCTGATCGCCTACATCAAGTAAGCCCGGCCACAACACCGCAACACCGCAACACCGCAACACCCCAATAACCGCATCCAAACATAGAAGGATAAAACCATGTCCGCACAAGACCTTTCTTCGCGTGCCATCATCGGCATGTATTTCGAAGCCCTGGAGGCCCAAGTGGGCCAGGGCTGGATCGACGCCGTATCGAACTACTTCACCAGCGACCAGGGCACTGAGCAATACAAGTGGCTCGGCATGCCGCCCGCCATGCGCGAGTGGCTCGGTGGTCGTCAGGCCAAGGGCTTCACGACCAACGGCATCTCGATCGAAAACAAGCATTTCGAGTCGACCATCGAGATTGCGCTGAAAGACCTGCGCCGCGACAAGACTGGCCAACTGCGCGTGCGCATGGGTGAGCTAGCCGAGCGTGGCCGCACGCACTTCGCCAGCCTGGTGTCCACCCTGATCCTCAACGGCGGCGCCGCGCTGTGCTATGACGGACAGTACTTCTTCGACACCGACCACTCGGAAGGCGCAAGCGGTACGCAGTCGAACAGCATCACAACCGACATCTCGGTTCTGCCGGCCACCGTGCATGGCACGGCCACGGCGCCCAGCCCTGAAGAGATGCAGCAGGCCATCCTGGCCTCGATCTCCCAGATGTACGGTCTGGTGGATGACCGTGGCGAGCCGCTGAACGAGACAGCCTCGCAGTTCATGGTGCTGGTGCCGGTGGGCCTGTCCAACGCCACCATGTCGGCCCTGAGCATGGTGCGCGCCGCGGCTGCGTCGACGTTCTCCATGGAGAACTTCACCATTCGTGCCGCCGTGAACCCGCGCCTGACCTCGGGCGGCTGGACCGACAAGTTCGTCACCGTCCGCACCGATGGCAGCGTCAAGCCCTTCATCCGCCAGGAAGAGACCGCGCCTGACATCAAGATGAAAGACGAAAACAGCGAGTACGCGTTTGACAACGACCAGATCCAGGTCGGCATCGACGCCTGGCGCAATGTTGGTTACGGCCGCTGGCAAGGCGCCGTGCTCAACCAGCTGGTCTAACGGTCAGAGCATGAAATACGTCAGCACCCAACCCATCACGCTGCCGGAAGGCAGTGTGCTGGGCCTGACGGCGGCACAGGCCGCCACCCGACGCCACGCCCTCAAGCCCACCGGAAAAAGGGGTGTGTACACCACCACCCAGCCGGTGCAGTTCAAGGCGGGAGAGACCTTTTACTACGAGGGCGACATTCCCAAAGGCATGGCCGACGCCTTCATGACTGCTGCGGACAAGGCCAAGGCTGAAGCAGCCGCCCGCGAAGCCGCGGAAAAGCTGGTAGCTGACCAGAAGGCCGCAGCGCTTGCAGACGCAACGGCAGCCGCCCAGAAGGCCTGGGACGGTGATGCAGACCTGCGCAAGCAGTACAGCGACAAGTTCGACGACTACCTCGTCGACGCCTTGAAGCAAGGCTGAGCCATGCCCTTCGCCGAAGACCTCGCACCGTTTTTCGACACCGCCGAGTTTGCGCACGACGCAACGCTCGACGGGGTTGCGGTGCGGGGCATCTTCGACAAGGCCTACCAGCTGGGTGACGTGGGCGGTCAGGGCATGGCCTCGACCGCTCCCGTGCTTACCCTGGCCACGACCGATGTACCTACCGATCCGGTGGGCAAATCGGTGGTTGTCAATTCCGTTTCCTATGTGGTTTCCGCGCATGAGCCTGACGGCACTGGCGTGAGCCTGTTGCTGCTGGAGAAAGCGGCATGACCACCGCCTTCGGCACCATTGTGGCGGCCATCAAGACCGCGCTGGAGGCCAGCCCGGCGGTGTCTGCGCAGGTGGACCGGGCCCGCTTGCGGCCGGTGCCTGAGTCGCAGGAAACCGCTGTGTCTATTCGCCTGGAATCTGCCGCTGCCGATCGCTTTGCCATCCTGAACGGCCCAACCGACTGGGATACCACCATCCTGATCGAGTGCTACGCGCGCAGCGCCGGCGCCACGCAGACCGCTGATGAGGCTGTCGACGCGCTGCTGGGCAGCGTGTGGGCCAAGCTGGCTGCCGACACCAGCCTGGGCGGCCTGGTGATGGACCTGAACCCCGTTTCGCTTGAATACGACTTTGATGGCAAGGCCGACGACATGGCCTGCGTCACCCTGGGCCTGCGCGTCCTGCACCGAACCCACAACCCCTCTCTGGAGTAAATCATGTCAGGACGTTACGCCCGCAATTCCGCTATTCTGGCAAAAATCGAACCGACCGAGGGCACGGACTCCGTGCCCACCGGCGCGGCCAACGCCGTGCTGGTGTCAGACATCACCATCAACCCGCTCAACGCGCAAAACGTCGACCGCGACTTCATCCGCAACTACTTTGGCGCGTCTGAGCAGCTGGTGGGAACCGCCTACGTGGAGCTGAGCTTTACGGTGGAGCTGGCCGGGGCTGGCGCGGCCGGTAATGCGCCGGCCTGGGGTGCGCTGCTGCAAGCCTGCGGATTTGCGGAAACGGATGATTTGACCTATGTCAGCTACCAGCCCGCGGCACCCAGCCTGCAGAAATCGGCGAGCATTTATTACTACGATGACGGCGTGCTGCACAAGCTGCTGGGCGCCAAGGGCAACCTGCTGCCCTCGGCCCTGGTGGGCGAGCGGCCCATGCTCAAGTTCAGCTTCCTGGGCCTCGATGGCGGCATTGCTGCAGCGGCCAACCCCACCACCGTGCTGACGGCCTTTCAGAAGCCGCTGGTGGTCACCAACACCAACACGGGCGATCTGCTGTTTGGCTGCACCTATGCCGCCGCGGCCCTGAGCGCCGGCACTCCCCACACCTCGCGCGGCCTTACGCTGGACGTGGGCAACACCGTTGCCTTCACGCCGCTGCTGGGCGGTGAATATGTCGACGTGACCAACCGCGCCATCACCGGCAAGGTGCAGCTCGACCTGGCCGCAGCGGCCGAGGTGTCGTTCATGACCGACGTGAAGGCCAACCTGACCCAGGCCATTGGCCTGCAGCATGGCACCGTGGCGGGCAACATTGTGGGCTTCTTCATGCCCGCGGTGCAGTTCATCAACCCGACGAAGGAAGAGATCAACGGCCGCCGCCTGATTGGCGCCGACCTGCGCAGCGTGCCCGTGGCTGGCAATGACGATCTGATCATCTACTGCAAATAAGGCGGCGCGGCATGTTCAACATTGACCCGTCGCCACGGTTCACGGCGCCTGTGCCGCTGAGCCGGCCCGGCCTGGCCGAGCCCATTGAGGTGCAGATCACCTTCAAGCACAAAAACCGCGCCGAAGTGGCCGCATGGGTGGCCAGGGGCGGCGGCGCCGCTGACGACGTGCAGCTGCTTGGCGAGGTGATTGAAGGCTGGTCCGGCCTGCGTGACGCAGAGGGCAGAGAGGTGCCCTACAGCGTCACCGCGCTGTCCAAACTGCTGACCAACTACACGCCAGCGCGCGGGGAGATCTTTCGGGCCTACCTCTGCGAACTGACGGAAGCCAAAAAAAAAATCTGACCGAGGCTGTCACCAGACTGATCAACGGATGGGAAGACACCAACACCCCCAACAAAGCGCTGGCGGCCATGGGCCTGAGGCTGGTGGCCGACGCGGCCCCGCAGTCCCTGGGCATCTGGCTGGAAAACGTGCATGCCTTCAACGTGTACTGGCACCTGGGCGACCAGTGGCGCATGGGTGGCATGGGCGGCGTGGTGGGCATGGACATGACCATGCTGCCGTTTTTTCTGGAGCTGGAGAAGGTGCCGCGCAGCGACTGGCTGCAGGTGACCACCGATGTGCGGGCCATGGCGGCAGAGGCGATGCGCCTGATGCGCGGGAAAGCTGAACAATGACCAAAGCACAAATCGACCTCAGCGCAACCGACAAGACCAAGGCGGCGTTCGACTCGGCCAAAAAGAACCTGCAGGGGCTCAATGAGCAGGCGCGTGCGCTGCCTGCAAGTTTTGGCTCAATCGGCGTGGCCATCGCGGCGGCAGTCTCCATCAACAGCCTGAAGGGCATCATTGACGGCGCGGACGAACTCAGCAAGCTGAGCCAGAAGACCGGCATTGCCGTGGAAAGCCTGAGCGAGCTGAAATATGCCGGCAGCCTGGCCGACGTGTCGATTGAGTCGATCGCCAAGGGCGTCAAGACGCTCAGCACCAACATGCTTGACGCCGCCACGGGCAGCAAAGAGGCGGCGGAAAGTTTTACGCTGGTTGGCGTTTCCATCAAGAGTGCCAACGGCGCGTTGCGCGGCGCCGACGACGTGCTGGCCGATGTGGCGGACACCTTCAAAACGATGGACGATGGCCCCGAAAAGGCCGCGCTGGCTGTGAAGCTGTTCGGCAAAGCCGGCATGGACATGATCCCCATGCTCAATGACGGCAAAGAGGGCCTGGAGGCCATGCGCCTGGAGGCCCGCCAGCTGGGCGCCGTGATCAGCACGGAAACTGCCAAGGCGGCTGAAGAATTCAACGACAACCTGACGCGGCTGAATGCCCTGTCAAACGCGGCCGGCAAAGACATTGCGGCCGGTCTGCTGCCGACGCTGGTAGAGCTGACCGACGCATTTGTCGAATCCCGTAAGGAGGCCGGCGGCTTCACCATGATCGCCGACGGGCTGCGCACGGCATTTGAAACGGTGGTGGTGCTGGGCGCCAACGTGGCCTATGTCATCAAGGGCATCGGGATTGAAATAGGCGGGCTTGCGGCGCAGGCCGCCGCCATTGCGCGACTGGACTTTTCGGGTGCCGCTGAAATTGGCCGCGCCATGAAGAGCGACGCGCTGGACAACCGCCGCAAGGTCGACGACTTCGGCTCCCGCGTCATGAATGCCCGCGAGGCCAAACGCCTGGAGGCTTCGTTTGGCGGCGGCATGGGTGATGGCTCTATCGGCAGGTCATCTGGAAAAAAATCAACTCTGGGCCTCAAGGATGCGGCCGGGGCTGATTCGGCAGCCAAGGCCGCCAACAAAGAGCTGCAAGCGCAAGCCAAGCTGCTGGCCGAACTGTCGGGCCTGAGCGGCTCCTTTGCTGAAGACTGGAGCCGCCTGAATGCCATCTACGCCAAGGGCGCCATCAGTCTGAAGCAACTGACCGAGCAGCAGGCCATTCTGCTGGCCAAGCAGCCCGCCATCAAGGCGGCAGCCGAGGCAGAAGAAAAGCTGGGCCAGCTCCGCGTCAAGACGGCCGAACTGAGCGACAAGTACCTCTCCACCCTGATCACCGAAAACGACCAGCTGGTTAAGAGCAACCAGACCTTGTTTGAAGAGGTGGAGGCGATCGGCCTGAATGCCGAGGCGCTGAACATGCTGCGCCTGGCGCGGCTGGATGCCAACATTGCCCGCGAGCAGGAGCTGCTGCTGGTGTCGCAAGGCGTGGAGGGTAACGAGGCCGAGGCTGCGCAGATTGAGCGGCGCATCAACCTGCTGCGCCGGGAGCGCGACCTCAAGGCCGAGGAGGGCGCCAAAGAGATCCGCGCTGGCGAGATTGAAGACAACAAAAAACGCACCGAAGGCATCAGCCAGAGCATCAGCGATGGCTTGCTTGACGGCTTCCGCAACGGCAAAAGCCTGGCTGACATCTTCCTGACCGAGTTGAAGGCGCAGTTTTCCAAGACCGTGCTGCAGCCGCTGATCACACCGATCGTGCAGGCGGGCAATGATGCGCTGGGCGGCGCCCTCAAGGGTGGAGCGGGCGGCGGTGGTGGCTTCTGGGGTAGTGCGCTCAGCTCGCTTTTTGGCGGCGGGGCCACGGCGGCCTTCAGCGGCACCTCGCTGGGCGCCAGCGGCTTTGGCTCGGGCCTGGCCTACGGCAACATGGATCTGGGCGCCAATCTCATGAGCCTTGACGGCGGCGGCTACACCGGCAACGGCTTGCGCACCGGCGGCATGGACGGCAAGGGCGGCTTCATGGCCATGCTGCACCCGCAGGAGACGGTGGTCGACCATACCAAGGGTCAGAAGGTTGGCGGCAGCAGCACGGTGGTGAACAACTACACCTTCGGCAGCGGCGTCAGACGCTCGGAGGTGGTGGCCGGCATACAGCAGGCGCTGGCCCAGGCGCGCACCGACCGCGTGGAAGATGGCCGCCGGAGGCGCAATTAAATGACCACCTACGCCTGGCCCACCACGCGGGCCTTCATGCCCCTGCAGGCCGACCTGTGGCTGCTCAACACCGACGTGGTGGAGCGTTCGGTGTTGGGCGGTGGCCAGCAAACCAGCGGCCAGCCCGGCGCGCACTGGCAAATGGCGCTGTCTTTCCCGGAAGACCGCTCGGACCGCCGGCAGGAGTTGCTGGGTTTTCTGCGCAAGCTCAATGGCAAGGAACACCGCGTGAGCCTGTGGGACATGCGCAAGTTCGGCCTGGCCGACGCTGCAGGCTATCCGGCCGGCACCATTGCCACCACGGGCGTGCAGGTCAAAACCACGGTGGCGCAGTTTGGCATTGCGCTGGTGCTCAAGGGTTGCGGCGCCAGCGCCACGCTGCTGCCGGGCGATATGTTCGCCGTCAACGGGCAGCTGATTGAAAACTGCGAGCTGGCCACCGCCGATGGCCTGGGCGACATGACGGTGCTGGTGCCCTCGCGCCTGCGCGCCCAGGCCGCGGCCAATGCCGCCGTCACGCTGATCCGGCCCACGGCCTTGTTTGTGCTGGCTGACAGCTTTCACGCGCCGCGCACCAAGGCCATGTATGAATCCTTCACGGTGGAATTTGAAGAGGTGTTTGCATGAGCGCCCGCAACCTCGACGCCGGCCTGGTGGCCGCCCTGCAGGCCGACCACGTTCCGTACTTCCCACTGCTCAAGATCGAATTCGACTCGGCCACCGTGTACCTGGCCGGCACCGACTTCAACATTGACTATGGCGGCCAGACCTGGCTGGCGGCGCGCGGCATTGGCACGATTGAAAAAACCGTGGAAACGCCGGACCAGGTGGAGGGCTTGAAGTTCACCCTGGCCGGCGTGACCGACGAAGCGCTGGCCGAAGCGCAGCAGGAACAGTACCAGGGCCGGGCCGTGACGGTGTTGTGGGCGTTTCTGGACGGCGCCACGCTGCATGTGGACCCGACCGCCTGGCAGGGCCGGCTCGACGTGCCCAGCATCGCCCTGGGCCGCACCACCAGCACCATCACCGTCACCGCTGAAAACCGCATGGCCGACTGGCAGCGCCCGCGCAAGCTGATGTTCAACCACGCCGACCAGCAGCGCATCGACCCGACGGACAACTTTTTCCTGGGTATCGAGGCCATGGAAAACGCCGAAATCGTCGTGTTTTCCAAAGAAAGCCAGATGCGATGACGCGCCACCCCGACTGGCCCACCCGCCTGGCCGACCACCTGGCCAGCGTCAAGACGCTTCCATTTGCCTGGGTGGGTAATGACTGCTGCACCTTTGCGGCCGGCGCGGTGCAGGCCATCACGGGTGAGGACGCCATGGCACCGCTGCGCGGCAAGTACACCACCCAGGCCGGCGCCGCGCGGCTGATCAAGCGCGCCGGCGGCCTGCAGGCGTTGGTGAGCCGGCACCTGGGCGAACCCTTGCAAACGCCTGCACTGGCCGGCCGGGGCGACGTGGTGCTGTTTGAAATGGTGGCGCCCTACGGCCCGCAGGCGTTGGGGATTTGTGTAGGCGCGCACCTGGCTGCGCCTGGGCCGGCTGGCATGGTGCTGCTGCCCATTACCGTGGCTGTGGCCGCCTGGAGGGTCTGAGCGATGCCGCAGGCCATCTTAATAGCCGTCGCATACGCTGGCGGTTACATCGGCGCTGTTCAGGCAGTGTTTGCGGTGGCTACTTTTGCCATCAGCACGGCCATGGCGAACCGGGCGCAAAAGAAGGGCGAGGCCGCCCAGCGCGCCGCGGCCGAACAGCAGCGCGCCGCCTTCAACGCCGGGCTGATAGACCGCACGTCGGTCATCCGCAGCGCCATCCAGCCGCGCAATATCATTTTGGGACGCGACGAAGCCAGTGGCCCGCTGGCCTGCTGGTTCACCTATGGCCCGCTGCGCAACTTCCACGCGTTTGCGGTAGTGCTGGCCGGCCACGAGTGCGACGCGATTGAAACCGTCATGTTCAACCACGAGGCGGTCACGCTGGACGGCAGCGGTGCCGTCATTGCTCCGGCCAAGTACGTGCGTACTGTCAGCACCACTTACAGCGAGCGGTTTCCCGGTGGGCCGGCGGGGCAGGTGTACACGCTGTCACGCGTGCCGGGCGCGGTGGTTGCGGTGGTGTCCATCCCCGGTTTTTCGCTGCGATTCACGGTTTCCGGCAACCAGGTGACCACGCTTGACGACAGCTACTTCTACTACATAGGCGGACAGGACCCAACGCCAGGCCCCTGGGAGGATTCAGTGGTGACCTACACCGTCACCACCTATGAGCCGCTGTTCTACATCAGGAAGTACCTGGGGCAGCCGGGCCAGTCCGCGGCGCCAGAGCTGGTGGCGGCGGCGGCGGCGGCGGGCATTCCGGGTGCCTGGGATGCCAGCCGCAAGGGTACGAGCCTGTGCTATCTGACCTGCGTGATGGAGGCCGACTTCAACGTGCTGGGGCAAATTGGCGTGCCCAACCTGAGCGGTGTGACGCGTGGCGTCAAGGCCTATGACGCGCGTACCGGCCTGACCGCCTGGACACAAAACCCGGCCGTGCTGGCGCGCTGGTTTCAGGTGGACAGCGGCTATGCGCCGCAAACGCTGTCCAGCGAGATCCACGCCGGCGAGCTGCTGGCCAGCGCCAACGTGAGCGACGAGGGTGTTTATTTCAGCGCCAGCCGGTATGAGGCGCGCTACACCTGCAATGGCCAGCTCACCACGGCCGCCAGCCCGCTGGACAACCTGAACCACATCCTGGACAGCATGGACGGGGACGCGGTGTGGATCAGCGGGCAGTGGCAAATTGTGGCCGGCTACTACAAAACGCCGACGCTGGAGATTGACGAAAACACGCTGTCCAGCGCCGGCATCACGGTAGCGCCGCGCACTGCCAAGCGCGACCTGTTCAACGGCATCAGCGGCACCTTTGTCAACCCGGCCGCGGGCTACGTGCGCATGGGCTACAGCATGGTGACCAGCACGGTCTACCAGGCGGAAGACGGCGGAGAGCTGCTGCCGGCCGACGTGAGCTTCGAGCTGGTGAATGACCCTGTGCGCTGCCAGATGATTGCCTGGCAGCGCCTGACGCGTGCACGCCAGCCGCTCACGCTGCAGCTGGGCACCACGCTCAAGGGTTATGACAGCGCGCCGCTGCAAACCGTGAACGTGAACCTGGCGCGCCTGGGCTATGTGGACAAGGTCTTTACCAACCTGCGGCGCGAGTTTGAGAACAACACGCTGCTCTACATCCTGCAGGAAACCGGCCCGGCGGTGTGGGCCTGGAACTACACCAACGCCAGTGCCGCGGTGGACATTCCCAACACCAGCTTTCCGGACGTTGCCAGTATTCCTGCACTGACTGGTATCACAACCAACAGCGGCACTGAGGCGCTGCAGTTGTTGGGCGACGGCACGGTGATCAGCCGGGTGCGCCTGCGCTGGACGGCCGTGACCAACACCTACGTGCTGCAGGGTGGAAAGATCGAGTGGCAGCACAAAAACGCCATCGTGCTGACTGATGACTGGACGGCGCTGCCGCCCGCACCTGGTGGCGACGTGGAGATTTTCACCGGCGCCCTGGTGGACGGCGACCTGATGCTGTTTCGCGGCCGCTGCGTGACCGGCCAGGGACGCGAGGGCGACTGGTGCCCGGTCATCGCGGTGACGGTTTTCGGCAAGACGGAGCCTCCGCCGGATGTTGGCACCTTCACCATTGATGGCACCGTGTTGCGCTGGTCGGCTGTGACGGCTGTTGACCTTGCTGGCTACCTGCTCCGCTTCAATTACGGCAACAACACCTTTTGGGGGTCTGGCACGCCGTTGCATGCCGGTGTGGTTACGACAAGCCCGTACACCCTGTCAAACCGGCCCTCGGGCATGGTGACCTTGATGGTCAAGGCGGTAGATACCACCGGTAACCAGTCTGCCAATGGGGCCGTGATTGTGGTCAATCTGGGTGACCCGCTTGTAAACAACGTGCTGTTGGGCTTTGCAGAGGCGCCGCTTTTTACCGGCACCATCACCAACGGGTCTGTGGTGGGTGGTGTTCTGCAGGCCACGGCAAATGACCTGTTTTATGGCGATGATCGACAGCCCTTTTATGGGCCTGACGGCGACCCCTTTTATGCCCTGAGCACTTACCTGCCCATGGTCTATGAATGGTCGGTATCTGCAACTGAGGCGGGCACGCTGCTGCTGCAGTTTGCTGTTGCCGCCAGTGACTTCGGCATTGAATACCGGCGCGACAGCCAGGCGGCCTTTTACGGCCCCGATGCCGACCTGTTCTACGGCCCAGACGTCGAGCCTTTCTACGGCGTGCCTGGGGCCTATGCGGCCTGGCCTGGCTCGCTCGATCTGACGGATGCTGAAGACGTGGGTTTCCGCATCAGCACGGCAGGCGGGCCGACGCAAGGCCAAGTGACAACTGCGACCGTCATCCTTGATGTACCGGATGTGGTTGAGAGTTTTGCCGACCTGGTGATTTCTGCCGCGGGAACGCACCTGCCGATCACAAAGAACTATCGAGCGATTCAGAACGTCAGCCTCAGCGTACAGGCCGATGGCAACGGCGGGGTCACGGCACGCATTGAGGACAAGAACAACCTGCTCGGCCCGCTCATTACCGTGCGTAACGCAGCCGGCACGCAGGTCATTGGGCTGGTCGATGCAGACATTCAAGGTTACTGATTGAAAAGGAAATAAATTATGAGTTCACTTCCCACACGCGGCAACGTCTCAGGCGCGCCAGACAACGCCACTGCCAGAGCCACGCTGACCGCTATCTATGACTTCATTGCCCAGCGTTTTGCGCCAGGCACTTCTGGCGCAGGCGCTGCCACCTCGGCGGAAGTACAGGCCACGCGCGACGCCCTGGGTGTTGGCGACATCGGTTTTCGCAGCCGTGTCATCAATGGCGACATGTCCATTGACCAGCGCAATGAAGGCGCAGCATTGACATTCATCGCTGCTGCCGTGCTGGCTTATTGCGCCGACATGCACTACGGCTACTGCACTGGCGCCAACGTCACAGGCCAGCGGATCACCGCCGCTGATGGCACCAAACGCTACCGCTTCACCGGTGCCGCCAGCGTCACGGGCATTGGCTTTGGCCACCGCATCGAGGCGGCGGACAGTGTTGACCTGGCCGGCAAAACCTGCACCTTGTCCGTCAAGCTGGCCAACTCGCTTTTGACCACGGTGAACTGGGCCGTGTATTACGCCAACACGGCGGACACCTTTGGCACCTTGGCCTCACCCACGCGCACGGCCGTTGCAAGCGGCAGCTTTGCCGTGACAGCTACAGAGGCCACCTACAGCGCCCAGGTGGCGGTATCTGCAGCCGCAACAACGGGGCTGGAAATTGTCCTCACCGTGGGTGCGCAGACCTCGGGCACCTGGACCATCGGTGACCTGCAGCTTGAGCTGGGCACCATTGCCACGGCCAACGTGGTGGTGGACAGGGTGGAGCGCGGCGAGCAGCTGCGGCGTTGTGAGCGCTCTTACGAGAAAAGTTATGCGCAGGGTGATGCCCCCGGCAGCGCCACGTTAGTTTTCACTCAGATCTGCTTTGCAAACCTTCCCGCAATTACGAACAGCTACACGTACGGTTACGTGTCATTCCGCACCAAAAAGCGCGTAGCGCCTACTGTTGTGCCCTACGCCGCTGCGGCTAGTTCTCCAAACCAGGCAAACAACGACGCGGGCAGTGGCTACGGCGCCAACTCCGCAGCGCCGACAGGGCAGTCGCAGCAGGGATTTGCTATCTCCAACGGCACAGGCGCCACGCTCACGCCGTCATTTGGTACGGCTTATATCCACTACACGGCAGCTTGCCCGCTCTGATCATGTATCAGCTCACGCACACCACCCAGGTTCTGCACTTGCAGGACGCGATGTACATCCCCCAGGACGAATTGGCTACGGACTGGCAGGCCTACCAGGCATGGCTTTCGGCGGGTGGCGTGCCGCTGCCGGCTGACCCACCAAAACCGCTGTCGCCCCTGGAGCAAATCCGCCAACTGGAACAGGCTTCTGCAGACAAGCAGGCCCGCATGACGCGCGTTTCACTCCTGGCGCTGGCAATCGACAAGGGCCGCGTCATTGGGACCATCCAGATGACGGCCCTGGCAAACGGGCTCGCGGACCAGCAGGGCCTTGATGCAAGCGCCCGCGCTGCGCTGGTGGCGCAGTACGTCAGCCAGCTCACCGATGAATTCATCCACGCCAAGTTGATGGCGCTGGACAGTGGTTACAAGGCCATGCACGAGCTTGAGCAGCAGATCGAAGCGTTGAGGTCGTTGTTATGAGCCGCCTGACCATTGTCCTGCGCGGCCTGACTTTACTGGCGCTGTTGTCTCCCGTGTTACTCATTGGCTTGGCGCGCTTCCTGTGGATGCTGGCCGCCGGTGACGCCGACGCCGGCAAGCGGGCCCTGCGCGCTTATGACATGGCCGCCAATGCCAGCGCCCTGGCCGGCAACCCGTTCGAGACCCTGAGCAGCCACTGCGGACGCGTGCGCAGCACCTGGTGGGCGCGGGGAATCATCTGGATCACTGACCGCGTGGACCAGCCCGGCCACTGTGTGGGTGCCAATGCCAAAGAGCAGCCGCTGCTGGATCTGATCGACAAACACCGTTCCAACCGATAGGACTAGCCGTGAACCAGACCGACCTGACCCCGGTAGCCGTCATCACGGCGATAGCTTCGACGGTGTTCAGCGCGGCGGTGGCTGCGGTGGTCGGCCCCTACGTGGTGATCGGCATCGGGGCCATGGGCGGCGCTGCCGTGGCCCTGATGCAGCGGGAAAGCTCCGGCAGGTTCAAGGCCGTGCTGTTTTTCTTCGGCGCCACCGTGCTGGCCGTGCTGCTCACCGTGCCGCTGTCGATGCTGGTGACCTGGTATTTCACCGGGTTGCAGGATCACTGGCTGTTCGCGCCGTTTGCCTTCGGGCTGGGCTACATCGGAGACAAGTGGTCGGCCACCCTGACATGGGTGGGCGGAAAACTCAACGCCCTGATCGACATCCTGATTCAGTTACGCGCAGGGGGGCCAAAGTCATGAACAGCGCCTACCTGCCGGCCGGCGTCACGGCCCTGATTTGCGGCGCAATCATGTTCGTGTGTATCTGCCGACTCGACAAGATCGACAAGGCCGTTCGGATCAGAGTGGGCATCCAGTACGTCATTTTGCTGATGGCCGCCGCCGGGCTGGCCGCGGCGCCGCTGCTGTGGCAATTCCCGGGCTGGGCCGTCGTCGGGTTCGCCGCGGCCGTCCTGTTCATGCTGATCGCCGATTCTTTCCAGTGGGCCCATGGTGCGCCCGGGAGCACCACCCCGAACAAGGAGCCGTCAAAATGAAACTGTCGCAACACTTCACCCTGGCCGAACTGACGGCCAGCAGCAAGGCCCAGCAGCTGGGCCTGGACAACACACCACCGCCAGAGCTGATGCCGCGCCTGGTGCTGACTGCCGAGATGCTCGAGCGCATCCGCAGCACGCTCGACGCGCCCATCACCGTCACCAGTGGCTACCGCGGTCCCGACGTGAACCGGGCGGTGGGCGGCGTCAGCAGCTCCGACCACACCCGGGGCCACGCCGCCGACATCGTGGCGCCCACCTACGGTACGCCCTACCAGATCGCCAAGGCGCTGGCGCCGCTGGTGAGCGTGCTGGGCATCGGCCAGCTGATACTGGAAGGCGTCAAGGGCAAGCAGTGGGTGCACGTCAGCACCCGGGTGCCTGAAAAGGTGGTCAACCGTGTGATCACCATCACCGACGCCGGCACGCAGCTGGGCATTCAGGAACTGGCATGAAAGCCGCCATGACCATTCTGGTGTGCATCGTGCTGCTGGCCATTGCCGTGCCGCTGTATGGCTACTTCAGCCTGTGCTACCCGCAAGTGGCCCACGGGATCTGCTGACATGAGCCTCACCAAAATCGCCATCTACGCCGCGATCGCGCTGGCCCTGATTGCCGCCTACGTCGGCTGGGCCAACCACCAGCAGGGCATCGGCTACGACCGGCGCCAGGCTGAACAGACGGCCGCCGACCTGGCAGCCTCCGCAGAAAACCGCCGAATCGAACAACGCCGGCAGTCCATGGCCGGGGAAATCACGAAAGCCAAAGATGAAAAAATCCTCAATATCAATGATCGTCTGCTCGCTGCTCTTGGCGAGCTGCGCAACCGCCCCGAGCGGCGCAGTGCCGCCGCCGTCGATACCGCCGATTGCAAAGGTGCCACTGGGGCCGAGCTTTCAAGACCAGATTCAGAGTTTCTTGAAAGGCTTGCTGCCCGAGCAGACACCATCAGAGCCGGCCTCGAAGCCTGTTACGCCCAGTACGAGTCGCTGACTATCAAATAATTTTCCGGTTTTGTCGGCTCGCCGCGATTAAGAAGCTGATACATCATTTTTCGAAAGAATCACCATGAAGACCATGCGCGCAAAACTTCAAGTCGGCTTCGTCCAGGAGCACTTTCACGGGCCAGACAAAAGCAAGTCTCAAGAAACCCTGACGATGCACGCCGTCGCCGCTTCAAAGTATCCCGAGGACGGCAGTGACGAGGACAACACTTTTGCCAAGTTCTCGCCGGGTGCGAACCTGTCCATCAATGTGGCCAACCCTGCGCTCTTTGGCAAATTTACGGTGGGCCAGAAGTTCTATGTGGACTTCACCGAGGTGCCGGCAGCCTGAGCGACTTCGCAGTTGTCTCCTCCAGGTGCTGGAAGCCTGGATTGCCCCGTAGGCTTCACGGCCTGCGGGGTTTTTTCGGTATGATCGCGGTGTTGACAGAGAAGAGTGCAGCGGTTGCACCGGGCGGTTCTCACGTAAGTCATTGATTTCATGTGAGGAATTTGGATTGCAAATCCGGCTAGCCCGGTTCGACTCCGGGCCGCGCCTCCATAAATAGTCATTTAAATCAAGCACTTACAAGCCACCCTCGCGGTGGCTTTTTCTTTTTCCGGCCTCGATCCGGCTGGAAACCGCCTCAAAAGGGCGGTCAAACCGCCCGCCATCGTCATCTTTTGTCGTGTTGGTCAGTACACTCGCACCAAACTACAGGGGTGAGACCATGGCAAGTGTGCGCGCTACGCCGGGGGGCAAGTTTGAGCTGTGCATCAAAAGCAAGCTGCTGCCCAAGCCGGTGTACCTGACCTTTGGCGATCGCGCAGAGGCCACCAGCTACGGCGAGCAGGTCGACCGGCTGCTGAAGGCCGGTGTGGTGCCTGCAGGCCTCGTGGCAGAGAAGACCAAGCCGCAGGAGCGGCTGTCGATCATCATTGCAGCGTGGCTCAATTCTGGCCAGGCGGCGCCGTCTGAGGGCGATGTGCTGCAGCTGCTCAAGTCTGAGGTGGGCGGCGTCACCGTCAATGAGCTAACGTACAACTGGGCGCAGGCCTGGGTGAAGCACATGAAGCTGGAACAGAACTTTGCGCCTGGCACCATCAGGAAGCGCGTGGGCGCCCTGTCGCGCTGCCTGGACGACTACCTGCGCAAGCACCCCGACGTGACGGTGGCCAACCCGCTGCGCCTGCTGCCGCGCGGTGCCTCGACCTACAACGCGCAGGACCGCGCGCACCTGGACAAGCTGGGGGATGCCGACAAGGTGGCCAAGGTCGACGTGGTGCGTGACAGGCGCCTGAAGCCCGGGGAGTACGTGCGCATCATCAAGGCGCTGGCCGGTGAGAAACGCGAGGACAAGGAGCGGGCGCTGGACCTGAAAGAGGCCGACGGCCTGCGCATGCTGTTTTTGCTGATCTACCTGACCGGCGTGCGCCTGCGCGAGGCCTACACCATGCGTGTCGGCCAGCTGCAGCTGCGCGAGCGGGTGGTGAAGGTCAAGTCGTCAAAGCAGTGGTACGGCCGGGAGAAGTGGCGCGACGTGCCCATGCGCAAGGAACTGCACGCGGCGGCGGTGCACTACCTGGGCCTGCGGGAGTACGGGCCGGATGACCTGCTGTTTCCGTGGTGGGATGGCGATGCCGTGAACCTGGCCAGGGTGAGCTCCAGGCTGTCAACGCAGTTTGGCCGGCTGTTTGCCTATGCCCAGTGCCCGGGCCTCACGGAGCACGACCTGCGCCACGAGGCGACCTGCCAGTGGTACGAGATGCGCGACGCCACCGGCGGCTGGATGTACCGCGACAAAGAGGTGGAAAAGATCATGGGCTGGGCGCCGGGCAGCTCGATGCCGGCGCGCTATGCCAGCTTCAGGGCTGAGGATCTGGCGCAGCGGTTGTGGGTGTGATGCTTTGCCTCAAATTTTTATGTCGGCTTCAACTTTGCCAACAGCGTAGATAGGGCTTGTGGCGCCAAGGTGGGTGAGTCTATCAGTTGAATGCTGACGTTGTACGGCGAAAGCCCTGTTTCCGCCCTGAAGCGCTCCAGGGCTGCCGACGCAGCTTTTTGAATTTCGTCTTCAAGAGATTTTTTTGCGGTTTGCAGTTGGGTGATGTCCATGAGGTGCTCCTGTTTGGATTCTATGACTGTGGCAGCGCCGGCGCCACCCTGGCGCGCTGGCCCTTGCCCTTGGCGGTGGTGATGGCGCTGCTGGCCTTGCCCTTGGCCTGGCGCTCCTGGCGGCGCTTGGCGGCCTCTTCCAGCGCCATTTCGTCGAGGCGCTGATTGAACGCGCCACGCGGGAGTATCCACTCGCGGCCAAACTTGAGGCCGGGCAGGTCGCCGGCGATGATGCGCTCGGCAGCGGTTTCTTTTTCACAGCCAAGAATGGCCGCGGCTTCGTCGACCGTGTAGGGCTCTGTGTTCATCGGGCGGCGCTGCCTTTCTGGATGTAGACCTCGACCCGCGCGCGCTGGCGGCAGCGGGCGAGCGTCCAGCCCGGCTGGGCCCGCACCAAGTGCTGGAGCGTGGCGTCGAGCTGGGCCTTGGTGGGCAGACCGCAGCGGCCCAGCGCCTGGCCTGATGCTGATGTGCCCTTGCCGGCGCCTTTGAATGATTGGGCGTGTGAGGATTTAGACATGGTGGCGTCTCAGACGGGGAACCCGTTGTGCTCGATGCCGTCGAGCAGGCGGGCGGCGGCTTTCTTGCCGACCTTGAACGTGGTCATCGGGGTGGTGCCCTGCAGGAAGGCCATGGGCTCGGTGACGCCGTGGGTGCGGCCGTCCATGTGCACCACGGTGCCGTCGACGATGCAGCGCCGGCCGTAGATGTCATCAAGGTTGCCTTGATCCTCGTGCAGCTTTGCCACGCGCCTCGACTTGTAGAGGCGATTGGTGAACTCTTCCTCTTGCTGGTTGATCGGGAGCCACTCCCCCCACTGCTTGAACAGGAAGGGCACGTCAGCAGCTGCGCACTGGTCGCGCAGGCTCCGGTACCAGTCGGGATGCGACGGCCGCGCGCCTGGGCCGCTTTCGCCGCCGGCGATGATCCAGTCCAGCCGACGCAGGCCGTCGAGGTGGTCTGTGGTGCCGGATGGGCTTTGCGCAGTGCTGGGGGCGTTTTCTGGCCACGCTGGGAGCCAGCGCAGGGAGATAGGCGCCAGCATGGGCTCGATGCTCAGGAATCGCTTCGCTGCCGGCACGGCCAGCAGCTTGGGGATGTCTCGGTCAGCCTCTTCCTGATTCACAACCGTGGCGCCCAGCCAGACGTTGGGGTGGGCGACACCGTTGCCGAACTCCCATGCCTCTGGATCTTGGTACCAGGCTGGCAGCATCTTGGCGGCGTTGCCGATGCGCTTCGTCAAGATCAGCCAGTCGAGGTTGGGCGTCTCGCTGATGAGCATGAAGAGCTCGCTGCGCCACTCCAGCGGGACTTCGTTGTCGAACACATCGGCCAGGCTGGCGCAGAAAACGCGCTGACGGCGGCCGTGCTCGGCGTGGAAGGCCTCGGCCTGCGCGTTCCACAGCTTGGGCTGTGCCCAGGTCTTGGTGAGGGTGCGGTCGGCAAAGTTGCGGCCGTAGCGTTTTGCCCACGCGGCGGCGTAACAGTTGGCGCAGCCCGGGCTGATGGCCTGGCGGCCGATCCACGGGTTAAAGGTGTGATCGGCCCACTCGATTTTTGTGTATTGGCTCATGCTGCGATCCTTTTGAATTCGACCACCCAAACCCAGGGGTTCAGGGCCCAGCTGCCGGGGCCGTTGATCTGTTCCCAGATGTCGCGGTAGTGCAGAACGTAGCTGCCCCGCTGTGATGGGCCGGCAAGCAGTACCTCACGACCAGACACCGGGTCGCACTCGCGCGCCCCTTCTGCTCGCGCATCGGCCTCGCTGATGTCCTGCAGGCGCTCGACGCAGATGCTGACGATCTCCAGTGTGATGCGGCTGGCCCAGCGGGGCATGAACATGCTTTGCCGATAGCGCGACTCCGCTTTGTAGCCATCGTCGGCCATGTACCAGATGTGAGTCTGCGGTATGTCGCGGGGCGGCAGATGGTCAAACGTCGGATGCGCCTTCCATGCCTCACGTACCCACAGCCGATCGCCGGGCTGGCCGTAGCGGCAGGTCTTTCCGTTCAGGGTCAGCAAGCGCTGAAGCGCCGCCGGATCGCCTTGCCAGGGGGCAATGGTCTTGTCGGTGACCATTTCCGGCGCGGGCGCTACGGCACGCCGGGTCTGCGTTTTGCTGCCGGCCAGCAGGGCGCGCACCATGGGCGCGCTGAAAAGGATCGGTCGTTGTTTCATATCGCCATAACCTCCACGTCATGCGGCTGGCGTTTGCCGGCCAGGATGGCGCGCAGGCGCCGTTCGGTGTCTCGGTGGCACTGGACCATCACGCGCTCGGGCAGGGCGGCCAGCACGGCGGCGTAGTCTTCCAGCACGGCGCGCACCGCCTGGATGCCGCGGCCGTCGAGCCGGATCTGCCCGCCGGCCAGGTGGCGCTTGCCGGCCATGGCCAGGGCGGTGATGGCTTCGATCAGCAGGCCGCTGTTGTCTTGCACGGTGCCCTGGGTGACCAGCGTTTCCAGCAGGTTGACGGCGTCGCTGCAGACGCGCCAGTCGTTGGTTGTGGGTGCGTCGCTGGTCTCCAGCGCGCGCAGGCCCTGCCACATGGCGGTGAGCTGGTGCAGGCGCTTGCGCTCTGGCATGGGTTCGGTCGTGCTGGCCAGCAGGACGTGCCAGTGGGTGTAGGTTTCGCGGGGTTGGCGGGGTTTCATGCTGCTTTCCTGAAAATCTTGGTCAAATCGCCGCTGACGGCGTGCCCACGGCCGCGCAGCACGTTGGCAAGGCGCGCGCGGTCGGCGTGGCTGTGGGTGGCCTGGCGCAGCAGGCCCAGATAGCTGTTGCCGGCGGCATAGACATCGTCGGCGGGCATGGCCTGCAGGCGGGTGGTGGCGGTGGCCAGGGTGCGCTTGCGCGTGGTGCGGCGCCAGGGCTTGATGACGTGGCCGACAAAGTCAATGCCGCGGTCAACGGGCTGCAGGATGGTCTTGGCGGGGTTCAGATTGGCGCCCAATTGCGCGGGCAGCCATGCGGTTATCTGCTGCAGCGCCTGGTGCAGCCGCGCGGCGGACTGGTGCACGATGATGAAGTCATCGACATAACGAACATAGTGCCGGGCGCCCACCTGGTGTTTGCAGAACTGGTCCAGGGCATCGAGGTGCACATTGGCAAAAAACTGGCTGGACAGGTTGCCGATCGGCAGGCCGGTATCTGCCGGTGCGTTGAACAGGCTTTTGTGCGCCGGCACACGGGCCAGCAGGGCCGCGTTGCCACGCACCTCTACGTTGCCGCGCGGGTCGTGAAAAAGAATGGTCCTGGTCAGACCAAGCCAGAACGGCTCTGTGACCTTGCGTGCCAACTGGGCCAGCACCGTGGCCTTGTCGATGGCGACAAAGAAGTTGGCCAGATCCATCTTGAGGTAAAACGCTGGCACGCTCCAGTTCTGGGTGACGGACCGCACGCTGCGCTCGAGCCGCTGGGCGGCGTAGAGGGTGCCCCGGCCGGGAATGCAGGCGCAGCTGTTGGCAATGAAGCTGGCGTGAAACCGCGGGCTGATCTTGTTGTACAGCAGGTGGTGCACGATGCGGTCCCGAAACTCGGCCGCCCACACCTCGCGCGGCTTGGGCCGGGTGATGACAAAACAAATGGAGCGGCCGGGGCGGTAGTGACCGCTCTGCAGCTCGGCGTGCAGGGCGATCAGGTTGGCCTCCAGCCGCTCCTCAAACGCCAGGGCGCTGGCGGTGTTGCGCTTGGTGGCGCGGCAGTCGAGGTAGGCCTGCAGCAGGTCCTCGAATGCGTAGGACAATGAATCTGCGGACGGCTCGGCAACGCCCCTCGTAGCTCTTGTTGTTGTTGTTCTGGTTGCCGTTGTTGAAGTTCTGATTCCAGGCGTTGTTGTCCGAGTACTGCGTCGTGATGTGCTATCTACGTCGCCCTGCCGAAGGCTTGCGCCGATCAGTGGGGTAACTGCGCCGGACCTGGCCTGCGGTGGCGCAGCGGTCTCCGTAGTGCGCATGGCGGTGGCCTTGTGGGCCAGCGGCACAACCAGATTCAAATTGCGCACGGGCATGATGGCCTTGACCGTCATGCTGCAGGCGCTTTACTGAGATGCGATGACTTGAGCCAGCCGCCACCCTGCTTGCCAATGCTGTCGAGCAACACGATGGATTCTGCCCAGACCTTGTGCGAGATAAAGCGCATGTCGTGGCAGACCCGCAGCAGCACAGTGGTGGTGTGCTGCCGCTGCAGGAGGTTGCGGATATAGCCTGCACGGTCCTGCCCGCGTGACGCGTTGGCCAACGCCATCAAGTCCAGCATGTCGCAGCAGTGCACGGTGATCTTCTCGCCCAGGGTGCGCTTGAAGCTTCGCGGCATTTGCTGCTGCACGTTGAAGGCAAGGGCGACCAGGTCGCGCCCCGTCTTGTAGATCGGCAGCTCAGTGTGCAGTGTCATGGCTCGAAAGGATTAAAGGGTTAAATAACCAATCTGCGGACGGCTCGGCAACGCCCCTCGTAGCTCTTGGTGCTGCTGCCCTGGTAGCCGCCGTCGAAGCCCTGACCCCAGGCGTAGTAGTCCGAGTACTGCGTGCTGGTCCAGTGCCAGTTCTCGGTGTCGAGCTGGTCCTGCAGGTTGGCGTACAGCAGGGCGCTTTCGAAGCGTGTCGGAAGCCGGGCGCCGTTGCCCAGGTTGGCAGCCCACATGGCAGCGTCAGCCCACTTCAGCTTTCCGGCTGGCTTGTCGTCGAGCAGGTAGAGGTGGCCGTCCGGCTCGCCGTCCAGCCCGCGTGCGATGCCGGCATAGATGCCGCCCACGTCTTCAGAGCGTTCGCCGACTTTCAGAAAGCCATTGCCTGGCTGTGCAGTTGACTGCACGGCTTCATCAGGCGCCGGCGCGACCACGCGCGGTGGGAGCATTTTGCCCAGCGCATCCAGCAGGATGCGGGAGCGTTCGGTAAGCTGCAGGTCGAGGTCCAATGTCACATTCATGGTGATCTTTCAGAGTTAAAGGATTGAAGGATTCAAGTGCTGAGTTGAATCAGGCGGACGGCTCGGCAACGCCCCTCGTAGCTCTTGCTGGTGATGAGCTGGAAGCCGTCGTAGAAGGTCTGACTCCAGGCGTCGTTGTCCGAGGACTGCGTGCTGGACCAGTACCAGGCGTCTTCAAAGGCCTCCGGGCCGCCCTCCTGGAAGGCTTCGACCGTGGTCTTTGCCGGGGAGTCTTCGGTGTAGGGGTAGCTCGCTGGCACGCTGCTGGGGTTGTCGCCGCTGCGATAGACGTAGTTCTCTTCCGCGGTGGGTTTGAGGTGTCGGTAGGCCAGCTCCAGCACGTCCCTGGCCGGGATGCTCCAGCCTGTCACGCCACCGATGTCGAGCGCCAGCACCTGCTTGGCAATGTCGCTGCCGGCGTCGGCCATGGCCTGGGTGTTGGCTGCGCTGTCGAAGTAGCTGCAGGCGCCCGGCACGCCGGTGTAGCTGGGCAGCCATGCGCCTTTGATGTCGCCCTGGGCCTTGGGTGCCCAGCACACAGCGAACAGCGCATCGTTGATGCGGATCTGGCCGCCGTAGAAGCCGCCTTCGAAGGGGGCGCCGATGGTGGCGGGTACGGCTGTCAGTGGGGTTGCTTTTGCGTTCATGAAAACTCCTGGTGGTTGGTGGTTGGTGGTGGGAAAGTGGTGTGTTGTGGGTTATGTGGTCAACGTCAGTTGGTCTTCGGCAAACATGGCCACACCGCCGGTGCGGCCCTTGAATGCCACGTCCCAGAAGCCGCCGCCGTCTTCGCGCCGGGTGATGTGGCCGCGCTTGCCGGCAAAGCGCTGCTGGGTCATGCCAAGGCGGTCGGTGTCGCTGGTGACGGTGACCTGCAGGCCGATGCTGAAGCCCACGGGCGTGTGCGGCCCCGCGCCGGGAACCGGCGCTACTTCTTCAATGCCTTGCATCGCGGCAGCGATGCCTTGAGTGGCTTCGGCTGTTGTGGTTTTGGTTTTGCGGGTTGGAGCGGCTGCCTTGGGCTTGGGGCCCCCCTCCCCCTTGGGGTGCAAGCCCGCGGAAACAGGGTCGGGCGCCTGCAGTTTGCTGCCGGTTTTGGCGCGCATGGCTTGCTTGACGGTGGCCTGCACCTCTGCGATCTCGATGCCGTAGTCGCTGGCGACCTGCAGCAGGCCGGTGTTGGCTTCTGCAGGGTTGTCCAGGAAGGGTTTGTAGCCCACGTCGTGGTGCATGACGAGCATCAGCAGCAGCCGATCGGGGCGGTTGCATGTGCGGCAGCAGTCCTTGAGGGCTTCGCGTGGGGCGATCTTGCCCAGGCCCAATAGCTCGCACAACTGACGGGTCTGCTCGCCGTTGGCCTGGCTGGCGAGGCGTTCGGCGATGATGCGCAACACCTCGTCAGATAGAAATTCCTGACGGTTGGGCGGGCCTGAGATCAGGTCCCATGCTTCGGCAAGCACCTCGTCGCGCCAGCCCTGCTCGTAGGCGTGAATCTTCTCGGCTTTCTCCCTGGCCTTGTCGGCTTCAAGCTGGGCTTTGCTGTCGGCGGTGTGCTGGGATTCCAGGGCGCTGGCGGCGTCTTTGTGGCCGCGCCGTTTCAGCAGCTCGCTCACCGTCTGCGCGGGCAGCACGGCGATCAGGTCGCCTTTTTGGTGCGGGTTCTCGATCAGCGTGGGCTTGATGCCGTCGGCGTCGAGCTGCTTGCCAATGAGCTTGCGCAGGGGTTTGTCGGTGGGGCTGTCTTTGGCATCGTCGAGCCGCAAAAAGCCTTCAATGCCGCCGAAGCTGTTGGGCATGAGGGCCTTGGCCTCGCGCCCGGTGATGACGGTCTGGCCGTTGGCGTGGGCTTCCTGCATCACGCGGGTTTCGTAGGCGTCTTGCTTGCGCTGGTAGCAGGGCGGGTCGGTGCAGATGTTTGCACCCTTGATGTCGGCGAACAGGTCGGGGTTGTGGCCGGTGCGCTTGTGGCATTCCATGCAGTTGCCGGCCTCGGGCAGCAGGGTGATGTCGGTGGGCTTGAAGCGGGCCTTGCTGAGTTCGAGCATGAAGTCGCGCTCGAGCGTGTCAGTCGCCTGGCGCACGGTGAGGGTGAACTCGCCGGTGTGCTCGTGCTTTTTGAGCAGGGGCAGGGCTTTGAGCTGTTGGGTGTGGTCAGGGATGCGGGCCAGCAGCAGGGCGCGGGTGGCGTCAATCTCGCCGGCCAGCAGGGCCTTGCGGGCTTCAATGCGCAAGTCGAGCAGCTTGATGCGGTTGAAAACGTGGCGGCGGCTGCAGCCCACCTTGGCGGCCACCTGGTCGGCGGTGAGGTGGTTGTGCTGCATCAGGCGCTGGAAGCCTTCACCCTCTTCAAGCTCGGTGAAGTTCTGGCGCTGAAAGTTTTCAATGAACTGCTCCTCCAGCGCTTCGGCGTCTGACAGCTCGCGGATGATGACGGGCACGTCTTTGACATCGGCCAGGCCAGTGGCCAGCCAGCGCTGCTCACCGCAGACAATCTCGTGCGTGGGCAGGGGCTGGCCCTTGGGGGTGTTCAGGCGCGTGTCTTGCACCCGGGCGCCGGGCAGGGGCCGAATGATCAGCGCCTGGCGCACGCCGCGGCCACCGGCCATGGTGGCGGCCATGGACTGCAGCTTTTCCAGGGCGATGGGCGGGCGGTTGGTGAGGCTGGGCACCAGCAGGCGCCGGTCCATGCGGGTAAACTCGTCGCCGGTGTCGGCGGGCAAGGCTTCGCCCGAGGATTGGGAAAATTCTTTCATGGCGGGCTTTCGGTCAGGCAGGGTGGTGTGGGGTAGCGGCTGGAGGGTTGATGGCCATCCAGTCAGTGAGTGCGGCTTGCAGGTTATGGGCTTGCATGGCAGTCGTTTGCAGGCTGATCAGCAGGGCGATGTGGTCTTCCACAAGCAGCCAGAACCAGCCGAGGCCGTACCCGGCCAGAAAGGCGGCACGGCATGCGCAATAGGCCATCGCGGCGAGCGTGAATATCTCGCAGAACAGTGCCCAGGTCATGGTGTGGGGCCTGCGGTGTTGGGCACGTCTGGCGCGGGGCCCAGGCCGCATGCCTGCCGGGTGGGGCAGGGAAGCTGGCCACCGCAGCAGGCGTCGTTGTGGCAGCGGACGCCGTGGGCTGGGGCTTGGATGCGATCCAGCGTTTCGCGGATGCCTTCGATGGTTGTCGGCTCCGGCTGGCTCGAGAGAAACTGACCGCTGCTGCCGTCGGGGTTGAGCACCGCGTCGACCAGTAGTAAGAACCGGGCCGCATCCTTGGCGTCGCCTTTGGGTGCGGGGGTGGCAGCTTCGATTGCGACGTTGCGCGACAGCGGCACAGCCGTCCACGCCGCCCATGCTTCGGTCTGGGTGGCGTCTGGCATGTACTCGGTCCACCAGAGTTCGAACAAATGCGGGGCGGCCGTCCTGGGTGTTGTGCTCTCGCCGTGATGCCAGAGGAAGGCGCAGTAGGCCGCCACGTCGCGCGGATCGCCCTTGGCGACGTGCTCCAGCAGCTCCCTGCGGCATTCGTCCATCCAGTCGCCAGCCAGCCAGCCAACCCGATAACCGTACTTCTGCTCTGCGGCTGCCAGCTTGGCGGCCAGTGCGCGCGAGAACCGCACCACCAGGTTGATCGTCAGCGGGTGCAGCGCGGCACCATTGGTCAGCCATGGGGCCAGGCGGCGCTCAACGTCAGGGGGCACAGCGGCATCGGCCCAGCGGTCTGGGTCGATGCTCGCGCGGATTTCGTCAGCGGCGGCTTCAACGCGGGCTGCTGATGCTGTCCAATCGCTGTGTAGAGCGCATCCCGCAAAAATGGCTTTGACGCGGTGCTCGGTGCCTGATTCATCCGTTACGGACTCGATAGTTACTGAGTTATTCATACCTCAATCTCCACCTTGACACCAGTCAGCCCGGCGTCGTGTGCCCAAAACTCGCCCAGCACCAGCTGCTGCAGGTGGCGGATGTCGTGGTCGTTGCTGATGACGGCGTCGGGGTTGAAGCCTTCGCCGGTGGTCTCGCTGGTGTGGCTGCCCTCGGGCA